>Ga0187781_10000015_pt1 | contig 134811 bp, 108 predicted proteins | sample 0715_SJ02_MP02_2_FD_132447 | JGI IMG/M metagenome (GOLD analysis project Ga0187781, IMG submission 132447) | Tropical peat soil microbial communities from peatlands in Department of Meta, Colombia - 0715_SJ02_MP02_20_MG | ecosystem: Environmental > Terrestrial > Soil > Wetlands > Peat...
CGATCCGTTCAAGGCGCCGACGCATTTCAAATTGATCGATCTGCTGCGCAAGTTTGACAAGAACTACAACGCGACCGGGCACAATTACGGCAAGGTGGGGCCGGATCGGACGCTCGACGACGTGATGAAGCGGCGCACCGGCGACCGCTGGAATTTCCTGTTTATCGCGGGCATGTGGTTCCAGGACCTGTTCAACTACGATTTCCGGCGGACCGAGCAGTGCATTATTCCGTACGCAACGCAGGAAGGCGAGATTTCATTCTGCGCCTACAACACGGGCGTGGGCTGGCGGAACATCATTGAGAAGATGCACATGACGGCCACGCTCACCAAGTGGTACGAGGAGCACGGGCGGCATGAGATCTTCGCCGGCGGCAAGAAAGTGAAGATGGAGGAAGAGCACGTCGATTACCTCAAGTTGCGCGAAGAAATCGTCACCAATGAGCTGCAGCATGATCTGGATCGCCTGGGCATCGCCAAGACCGCACGCGAGGAAAAGATGCGGGCGCGGGATGCGAAGTTGTCGGCGGCCGGAGATCCCCTCCTTGCGCAAAAAGCGCGCAAGGATGGGGCACCCACGTCTGGTGTTGGTTCGCAGCATCGTGGGCCGGCAAAGAATGATGAAGCCTACAACGCGCGCATGGCGTCGCTGTACCGCGAAGTGGTGCTGAAAGAAAAGCCGGTGCAGTCGGAGAACGGATTCATTCCCTTGGGCGCTCTAGTGACGCCCGCACTGGCCAAACCGAATGGCAACGGCAACGGAGCGCATGCCGAGAAGCCGGAGATTGCTGAGCCGGTGGCGGGAGATTAGATCGGACTTCAGACTTCAAGCGTCAGACCTCAGACTTCGGACCTTAGACCTCAGAACCTCCAGCCGCTTGTGGTAAGATGCAACCCGTCCGCAGGGCCCCCATCTCTAGAAATCGCGAGGAGGATCCCATGAGGCGTTTCACAATGATTCCGGTCGCAGTGGTATTTGCCTGTTGTCTGGCATTGGTGTGTCCTTTGAGGACGGAGGCCAAGGTGACGCACGCCAGCTGTCCCAACCCGCAACAACTGCCCAACGGCTCGTATGGTTGCACTGTACCGCTGGGCGTCCGCCCGCCGGGCCACGGGGGCGGCGGCGGCAATCCCAACGATTGGGGCATATGTGGCATTCTGAGCTTGTCGGGAGAGTTCGGCCCCAAAACTGTGATAGAAATCGTCGTCGATTCGAGCGGCTATTACGCCGTCTCGCTCGAAAATAACTCGCCAAGCGACGTACCGACCGCAGAAACGACGTGCGTGCTTTTCACGGACTTCACAAAAGTGCCTCCTGCCTCGGACGCGAGTTCCACCGGGCCGCCGCCCCCCGGTTTCTCGCACAACGGCACCATCACGGGCTCTGCGGGAGATGCTTGCATCTGGGCGGGTCTTTCCGGCAACTTGATAACGATAGACCAAGCTGCAGGGCTCGCGGGTGGCTTGGCAGTTGCGGAATTCAACGTGTCGGAGAGTTTCATTGGGTCACAGAGTGTCACGAGTTATGCGTACTGTGTCGGCTACACGGCGGCGAGTTGGAAAGGTTGGACCTTTGTCTCTCCCAAACCTAATTTGACTACGCCATTAAGTGTTATCTCGCTGGGACTCAATGACAAGCATGACTGGTGCTATATGCAGGGAATCGAGGCCCAATTGAATATCTACGATGACTACGGCGCTTACATCGACGGCACCAAAGCCATCAGTGCCGGCCTCGACCTTTCGGGCACCGGCAATTACACTATGGCTGCTACTCCTGCCGGGGGTATTTCGGTAAGTTACAACTGCTTGCCATTCAAGCAATGAACTTGTCCCGCCGGGTGAGACGGGCCGCCGCGGGAGGCCAGAGAGTTCTCAGTTGTCAGTTTTGAACACGGGCCGCCGAAAGGCGGCCCCAAGTTGTTTGTCGAATTCAGTGACGTTGGCGCCGGACAGGCCGCCGCAAGGCGGCCTGTAGTGTTGAGTTAGCTATGAAGCAGTTCCGCCGTCGTGGTGCGCCTTGCGCGTCAACACCCGCCGGTTCGGGCCGTTGCTACATTGTAGAATTGGTTCCCGCCGGTAAAGCTTGCCGGAACCCCGGCGAGTCCAACGTTGGCGTTATTGATCGTGTTACCGGTCACCGTGTCCCCCGCAGTACAGTTGAACTCGATTGCATTGCCGGTAGTGTAGACGATGCCGTTGCCCTTTACGGTTACGCCGCCAACGCCGATGTTGATACCGGTTGTCGTGCTAGCGAATATCCGGTTCGACGTCACGCTCACGATCGTCCCCTCGATGTCGATTCCGATACTCTGTTTTTCGATCCAGTTCCCTGAGATTGCGACGTTGGCAGATCCGGCCCACACGCCTGTCCCGCCACCGGGGTAGGAGGCAATGAAGTTGCCCGATATACTGCCTTGAGAGTTTCCAAGGGACATAATGCCGACAGGGCTTGTCCAGATATAGTTGTTCTTGACCACGGCGGTAAGGCTCGACGGTATTTGATCACTGCCGACGCTAATGCCGGCGATGCTGCCAGCATTGATCTGACTGTTCTCTATCGTGACTGATTGAGTGGCTCCAGCCCCGTTTTCCGCCGAGACTCCGAGGCTGCCGAAATTGCAGTTACCGTTAGTAACTACTCCCCTTACGGTGCCGGACGAGCCGCTGCCATAAAAAATCGCAATTTCGGTAGCTGGGCAAGCGGACGGATTATTCTCGAACACGTTGATATCGGTTATGTTGACCGGTCCCGCAGTGACCTGAATTTGCGGCGCAACCGTACTCCAATAGATGCTCGTCGTTGTCGCTAACGTGACGCCAACGTCGGATATCACCACCCCGCCCTTGCCGTCGTCGGTTATACCTTGCAGTGTCAATGCCTGCGAGATGAGGACCTGCTCGGCGTAGGTTCCAGGGCAAACATAAATCGTTGAGCCAGCCGGAACACTGCTCACGGCAGCCTGGATGGTGCCAAAAGCTCCCTTATGGCAACTCCCCACATAGTAGGTAGCCGCCATAAGCGATTGTGTGGCGAGAAATACCAGAGTGAACAAGCCAAAATGGAAACGCCGCATGAAACCTCCTTTGAGATATAGTGCGTCGGCCCTACACATTAGACTTTCGGCCACGACAATCAACGAAGTTCTGCCTTAGCCCTGCGTGAGCGCATAATACCGATGAGAATCAGTAGCTTGACTGGAGAAATGAGTTACGGTAGTTTTGTTGGTCAAGTCGCGAGTGGAGCCCCCGCGACGAAGTAGATGGGCTGTGCGCGGAGGGCAATGTGGCCGCCGATCCCAAGTCGTTTTCCTGTCCCGTCGTTCGATTTGACCTGTTCGAACTAGATTCCAAGAATGCGCAACTGAGGCGGAGTGGGGTGGTCGTTGACCTTCCGCCGCAGGCTTTGAGAATTCTCGCACTGCTCACGGCACGTCCCAACGAACTGGTCACCCGTAAAGAAATCAAAGAAGCGCTTTGGCCGGATGAGACTCATGGCGACTTTGACAGCCGCATGAATTTTACCGTCAAGAAACTCCGGGAGGCACTGGGCGACAATGCAGAACAACCGCGGTACGTTCAGACCGTGCGCAATGCCGGCTACAGGTTTATCGCCCCGGTGCGCTCAACGCACACTTCTCTTCCCGGCAATGGTGAACGTGCGCCAGCCCTCATTCCCGAGCCGCGATTGGAGTTGGCCGGGGCGGCTATCAGTACTGTTCGGCAACCTGGATTTCGATTTGGCGCAAAGGCAATTCTGGTCATGACGGTCGCGGTTGCCGCCTCCGCAATCGCGGTTGCCAGTTTTCTTCTGAAGCTGCGCGGAGAATATTCACCTGTTAAGGCCGAGACCACGCAAAATCGGTTCGCTGTCGTGGACGGAGTGCCGCAAATTTCATCGGTGAGCTTCATTCTGCCGCAGGCCAGCCAGAGGATTCTCATCCGCGGACGGGGTTTCGGTCTGCACGTGCCATACTCACGCACGGACTCGCCCTATTTGGCTATCGGTGACGAGACGCGAGACTGGGCGGCGGGGCGAATGGTTCCTCACAATTGGGACCACGTCATGTTGGACGTCGAGAGCTGGACCACTGACGAGATCGTGATCAGCGGCTTCAGCGGCGACTACGGGCAAAATGGATGGGAGCTGGTTGCAGGCGACAAGCTCACGGTCCGGGTGTGGAATCCCCAAACTGGCATGGGGCCTGCGACGTTCGAGGTCTGGGTTTCGAAAAGCGGACCTTAGATGAATCCTATGGATGCGCTGCCGGAGCCAGGTTCTGGCGCCGCGATGTGTGTTAAATTCAAAACAGGATGGGCGCGTAGCTCAGGTGGTAGAGCAATGCCCTTTTAAGGCATGGGTCGCAGGTTCGAATCCTGCCGCGCTCACCATTCCCCACGAAGTTCAGCGTATGTCGGGGTCCCTCGCAACGCACTCTAGGCGCAGGCAATCCTTGGCTCGGAGAGACAACCAGTTCTCCTGTCGCGGTCTGGCGAAAAGCCCGAACCTGGTCCAGTAAGCTAGATTCCCCAAATCACGTGGGCCCCAAGCACCAGTCCGAGAGTGAGTACCGCAATCACAACCTCGCCCAGTGCTCCGACAATGAAAGGCCGCAAGCCCTGTTTGGACATTTCGCGGAAGTTGGTACGCAGACCAACCCCGGCAAAGGTCAGCAAAAACGCCCAGCGGGATAAGTTTGCCAGCGCACTTACCTGGTCCTTGCTGAATGTGTGGAGCGTAACCAGAAGCGAGATAATCAAAAATCCAAGAACGAACTTAGGGAACTTATTCCAGAGAAATGCAGCCTTGTTCTCGACTGTACTTGCCTGACCGCGCTTTGCCCAATAGAGTGCATACGCGAGCACCACGAATCCGATCATTGCATTTCGGGTTGTCTTCGCAAGAACCGCTAACTTCCCTGCGCCATCGGAATACAGCGCGCCAGCCGCCGTGGCTTCCGCTGTGTTGTCCACGCCAAGGCCGGCCCAGAGACCGTAGGTGGTGTCGTTCATGTGCAAGCTGTGGCCAATCACGGGAAATGTGAACAGCGCTAGAGCGCCCAGCGCGAGAATGGCCGCGATGGCAAACGTTGAATCCTCATCGTCGGCATCGATGGCCCCCTTGGCCGCGATAATGGCAGAGACTCCGCAGATGGACGATCCGACCGCGAGCAGCGTCGTCAGCTTGGGTTTGAGTTTGAAGACGCGCCCAAGCCCGGTCATGAAGAACAGGGAGAGCGAGATCTCGACTACCACCAGGCCCAGACTGACTCCGCCGAGTTTCAAAACGTCTCCGAGAACAAAACGAGAACCGAGCAGAACAATTCCGATCTTCAACCAGAATTCGTAAGTCGCGACACCAGCGTGGAAGATCTTTGGAATGGTGACAACATTCGAAATTGCCAACCCAATCAGAATGGCCCACAGAACGTACTCGATATTGGGAAAGGTCCAGTGGTGAACCCTGGCGTAAGCGTTCACCGAGCGTTCCATGACCTTTCCTGCATAGCCGATCGCGGCCAGCAGGGCCACTCCGGGGATCAGACGCAGCACCCCGGCGAATGGATGCACCGCCCGAACGCGTGGGACCGATATCGCAGTTGCCATCTGTTCTCCTTTGGCCTGATTCCAATTGGTGACTACCACGGCACTTTCTTGAAGATGTCGAGGCGCACTGCCAGCGCCAAAGCGAATGCGACAATTACAGCCCAAGCGTCGACCGAAAGTCGAAGACCTTGCTTCTCCACAGCGTTGTTCGTGTTGTTGGACATTGGTTTTCTTTCCGCGTACTTCCGGGCCGTTAGAGGTTTCCTCGGTTCATCAGCCTTTTATCGAAGCCGCGTCATTATACAACATAGTCGATAAATATACTAGACAATAACTGCACAACCTGTCTCGCAGACATCCCGCTGCCTGAACGTCACGCATGAATTGCAAATTACTCGTCAATGGACTTCTGACTCGGGACACTGGGAAAAGATGAAACAGTCTTTCGTATACTGGTGTCGAGTAGCTGTTCCCGTAGTGATCCCTAGCGCGAGGTGGCACTTGTTCGTTTCCAGTCGTTTTCAGCTCGGCACTCTTTCTGCCATTTTCATTGTCTTCGGCGGCATGGCCATAGCCCAAACGTCCCCTGCGCCTCCGCAGGCTCCGCCCGGATTTAGCCCTCCGGTGCCGCACGTCAATGCGCCGCTGGGCGAGATCCCGCGGATGCCGGGTGACGGGGACGGCGCTTACAAGACGCATCAGTATCGCGATCTGTTCGCCGAACAAGGACACTCGTTCGCCGAAAGTCACGCGAAAATCGAGAAAGCATTCCAACAGCTTTTTCATGGCGACGGCCAGGAAGAGCGGGTTTACTTCGAGACCGGCGCCAACGCCGATGGGCCGCTGGCCTACATCACCGACTGGGCAAACAACGACGCCCGCAGCGAAGGCATGAGCTACGGCATGATGATCACCGTGCAGCTCGACAAGAAACGCGAATTCGACGCCATTTGGAATTGGGCCCATACCTACATGCTCGTCACCGACCCCAAGGACCCGTCAGTCGGTTACTTCGCCTGGTCGATGAACACGGATGGCACGCCGCGCGCCACTGGCACCGCGCCGGACGGCGAAGAATACTTCGTTATGGCCCTGTACTTTGCCGCGCACCGCTGGGGAAATGGAAAAGGGATTTACAACTATCAGGCCGAAGCCGAGAAAATCCTGCGCGGCATGCGTCACCATCCTGTGTTGACCGGCACGGGGCCATTCCGCATCCATCCTGACGATCCGCCTTTTATTCCGCCGGATCACCCCTGGCCGAGTCCCAACAACAAGCGGCGCGCGGAGGAGGCTGCGAAAAGCGGCGAGCCAACGCCATTCTTCCGTCCTCCCTGGGATCTAGGGGCGCAGCCGCAGACCATCGGCCCGATGGTAGATGAAGATCACTTCATGATCCGCTTCGTCCCCAACGTGGACCTGAACTTCACCGATCCTTCTTATCACCTGCCCGCCTTTTATGAACTATGGGCGCGATGGGGTCCGCCGGAGGACGGTGAATTCTGGGCTAAGGCTGCCGACGTAAGCCGTGACCTGTTGAGCAAAGTGACGAGCCCGGAAACCGGGCTCACTCCCGATACCGCCAACTTGGACGAAAGCCAGATCATGCGCCGCGACGGCACATCTGTCCCTTTTGGCTACGATTCGTGGAGAAGCGTGAGCAACTGGTCGGTGGATTATTCGTGGTGGAAAAAGGACGCTCGCGAAACGGCACTCAGCGATCGCATTCAGAAATTCCTCTACGGGCAGGGAATCGATAGTTTTGTGGATCGCTACACGCTGGATGGCAAGCCACTTTCGACCCGGCACTCGACCGGCATGCTGGCGACAACGGCCGTGGGCAGCTTTGCCGCTACTCCGGGATCGATCTCAAGAGCATTTGTCGAAGCGCTCTGGAATACTCCGGTGCCTTCAGGGGAAATGCGCTATTACGACGGATTGCTTTACCTGATGAGCATACTGCATTGCAGCGGGAGCTTCCGCATTTACTGATCGCCGCGCAGTCCGCGGACAATCACATTGCGACGCTAGGGAAGCCTGCTCTTGAAATGCGACGCCAGCCATGCGCGGGCGAACTTCCAGTCGCGCTTGGCCGTGATTACCGATATACCAAGTTCCTCGGCAATCTCTTTTTGCTCCAGGCCGGCAAAGAACCAGAGTTCCGTGACCCGCGCGGCTCTTGGATCGGCTTTCTCAAGCTGAGCCAGAGCTTCATCGATAGCCAGTAAATCGTCGTAGGAACAGTTGGCGCTACGCTCGACGACTTCGAGAGGAACTCTAACGCGATCCCCCCCGCGCCTTTCAGCACGATGAGCGCGAGCATGATCGATCAGAATTCGCCGCATGGTTCTTGCTGCGACAGCAAAGAAATGCGTACGTCCCTTCCAGCCCTCCTGGTCAGAACCATGAAGTCGGAGATAGAGTTCGTTGATCAAGGCTGTGGGCTGCAGGGTGTGATCGGAGCGTTCCGAGCGGAGAGCGCCCACGGCCATGCGATGGAGCTGAGTGTAGAGGTCCGCAACGAGCCCACCGATGCTGTCGCCGCCTCGTTCATTGCGATTGCGGAGCGGCGAGGTAAGCGGAAGCTCGCTTTTCGAAACTGGTTCTTTGTCGCTCAAGGTGCCATGATACTTCGAGCAGAGAGAATGCGCTTTAGATAATAGGAGCAGAACAAGCGATGCTCGACCAGCCCGCAGTCTTTTCCGCCTCGCAGTTACAGACGGCAAGGGAACTGTTCGAGGCTGTCTGCTCTGACCCTGCGAGGCGAGAAGCCATTTTGAATAAAGAGTGCAGAGGAGACCCGCAACTACGAGCCTTGGTCGAAGACATGATTGCAGCTGACGGCGAGCCGCACCCCATCCTGGATCGTCCGCTGTGCTTGTCAGAATTGTGCCCGGAGATTAAGGTCGACGGGCTAGCGCCAGGCGCCCGCGTCGGACCTTACCGTATTGTTCGGGAAATCGGCGCAGGCGGCATGGGCGCCATCTACCTTGCGGAACTGGCGGATACGCATGCAACCAAACTGTTTGCGCTTAAAGTCATTCGCTGGTGGTCACCCGAACTCTCTGAGCGTTTTCGACGAGAAGAAGCGATTCTGCGAAGGCTGAAGCACGCCAACATTGCGCAGCTGCTCGACAGCGACATCGGCAACGAACGTTGTCCTTATATCGTGATGGAGTATGTAGAAGGACAGCCAATCCATTCCTATTGCAAACAGAAAACTCTCTCCCTCGACGACAGGGTTCTTCTTTTCCGGCAAGTTTGCTCAGCCGTTCGCTATTTACACCAAAACTTGGTGGTACATCGGGATCTCAAACCCAGCAATGTTCTCGTGACGGCTGAGGGCACGGTGAAGCTGGTGGATTTCGGGATCGCCAAACTGCTGCAGGAGCAAGACTCGAATCGGGCGCGCCTCAACACGACCGTGGGCTTGATGACTCCAAACTATGCTAGTCCTGAACAGATCCACGGCATCGTCACCTCCACGCTCACGGATGTGTATTCGCTCGGTGTCCTTTTGTATGAGCTGTTGACCGGGGTGAATCCATTTGCAGCTCCCGGTCTCGAAAGTCACGAGATATTGCGCCGCATCTGCGAGGAAGAACCGGAGAAGCCAAGCTTGGCTGCGTCTCGCATCTGTTCCAATTCGCAGGCACGGAACGCGCTAGTCAAAAAGCTGCGTGGTGAACTCGATAACATCGTTCTGAAGTCAATTCGTAAGCATCCAGAACAGCGCTACGACTCAGTGGAGCAGTTTGATGAGGATCTGCGGCGGTATCTGGATGACCTGCCTGTCCTGGCCCAGGGGCTTTCCTTCTCCTATCGCGCCCGAAAGTTTCTGGCTCGCTACAGAACTGCGGTGAGCGCCGGAGTCGCAATGTTCCTTCTGTTGGCAGGCGGCGTCGTCGCCACCAGCGTTGAAGCGCGAATTGCAAGCAGGGAGCGAGCTCGTGCGGAGGCCCATGCCAAGCTGGCGGAAGTAGCTAAAGCCCTTGCCGAGCGCGAACGTGCAACAGCGGAACAACAGAGATTCGAAGCAGAACGGCAAAAGACGGCTGCCGAACGAAGGCTGGCAGAGTTGCAAACGCTCGCCCGCGACTCTGCGCAAATCTATGCTGCAAGCCGCGAGGGCATCCGCTCAGATGCGTCGCTCATCAAGCAGAACGTCCAGCATTTCTTGACGGTGCTGCGGAGAGAGAATGCCCTTGACCCGGCTATCGGCCTTACCCTGCGCGTATCGTCGAACGAGGCGAACAACCCGGCTTCTTCCGATGATTCCTGGCAAGTGCCCACGGCGTGGGTCGGGGGTGAAACGCAACCTCACGAATTCTCGATCAGCATCGACCATCGCATCGTGCACAGTGGCCGGTCAAGCTTGTTGCTCCGCTCTATCGTGCCACGTCCGAACGGAGCAGTGTACGTATCCCAGAGCTTTCGCGCGGGCACTTTCAGGGGAAAACGTGTGCGGCTTGGGGCTTTTCTGAGACCAAAAGATGTTACGAACCAGGTATTTCTGTACCTGACCATCAACCGGGCTGGCGACAGCAATCCGACATTTCTAAAAGCAGAAACATCCGGCACGACGAGGTGGAAGAAATACGAACTCGTCACCGATGTGCCGACCGATGCTGATTCGGTGACGATTGCTCTGGAATTAAGAGGACCTGGCACAGTTCGAGCCGACGACTTCAGCTTTTCATCTGTAAATCGCTTTGTTCCATTGACGCAACACCTCGCACCCGCCAATCTCGACTTTACGAAGTAGGACACTGACCATAAACCCAAGGAGGGTATGATGAACAAACTTGCCGAGTCATTGACTAGCATCGCAGCGGCCATCGCAGCTCCGATGATTTTTTCTCTGGTGTTGCAGGCTGGAGTTCCGCAGGGCTGGTACCTGGCTGGCACTAAGCCGGCTTCATATGAGGCCGGCACGGACGAAAGAGCGGCGTACAACGGCCATCCCAGCGCGTACCTGAAATCCAAGGAGAGCGTGGCAGACGGATTCGGCACATTGATGCAGGATTTCAGCGCGGAAAAGTATGCCGGAAAGCGCGTTCGTCTTAGCGCATTTGCGAAATCAGAAGACGTGGAAGACTGGGCCGGATTGTGGATGCGTGTGGACAAGGGCTCTCAATCCGTTGCCTTCGACAACATGCAGGATAGGCCAATCAAAGGCACGACTGGTTGGAAGGCCTATGAAGTTGTTTTGGATGTGCCTCAGGATGCCACGGGTATCTTTTTCGGGGTGCTCCTCACCAAAACAGGAACGGTTTGGCTCAACAGCGTGAAGTTTGAGGTTGTTGGACAAGACGTGCCGGTAACTGGGAAGGCAAAGCGGGAGGGGCCGACCAACTTGGGATTCGAGAACAAGTAGATTCGCGCTCAGCTGAAGAAGCCGGCGCATTCTAGAGCGCATGTCGCCCGCATATTTCTGTTCGCAAGGCCAGTTGGCCTTTGCCTCCTGAAGACGCGGAGTCGTGGCATAATTCATCTTCTCGGCGATCCTGGCGGATCCTTTCCGTCCTTCGCGGTCAAGGCTTCTCACCGCAAAGATCGCAAAGAAAAGTCGCAAAAGATTGCGCAGACCCTAGATTCTCCAGACTCGCTCGGTTGCCATCGAATCGTTACCACATTCTGCATGGCTCAATAGGAGCCATGCATATAGCCCCTGCCGTTGCAGGCCGCCAGGAACCTCCAAAACTGATAACCAACCAAGTACCCGGCCCAGCAGGGGGATGTTTCGCACAGCGGGGCGTGCCGTAATCTCGATTTGGGACGAAGGGGGAATGAGTTTCGAAGAAAACCAGTCACGAGAATTCGAACAAAGAGGAAACGAATTGACAGCCATGCGGAATCAACAGAGTTTTGTTCGCTCGCAATCGGTAGTGGCGCGGGTGGTGGCGGGAGAAACGGTGATCGTGCCGGCGCGCGCCAAAGTCGGCGACCTAGCTTCGATTTACAGTCTCAACGGCACGGCGTCGTTGATCTGGAAACTGCTGGAGTCGCCGCGAACACTGGCCGAATTGGCTAAGGCGATGGTTCAGGAATATGAGGTCGAGCCAAAGCAAGCGGCACGCGATGTGGCGGAGTTTGTGGACGAGATGAAAGCGATTGGTCTGGTCGAGGTCCCGGCGTCGATGGCGATGGCTGGCGACTGAGCGACCAGTGGGGCGGGAAGGACCAGCAAAGCGGCGGGCGCGCGAGGGCGCGCCCGCTGCTTTCACGTTGGAAACCGCACTCCCTACGACGCGGCCGACACGGCCTCAGGCAATCCGGCGGTCCTGCGCAGCGGTTCAGTTAGGGCGCGCATCACTTTGGTGAATCCCGCGAAATCCAGGGACTGCGGACCATCCGACAAAGCACGTTCCGGGCAGGGATGCACCTCAATGATGAGTCCGTCCGCGCCGATTGCGACTGCGGCCCGGGAGACGGCCGCGATCAGGCTTTGCTTGCCCGTCCCGTGGGAAGGATCGGCGATTACGGGCAGGTGCGACAGCTCCCGAGCCAGGGCAATCGCCGCCAAGTCCATAGTGTTGCGCGTCTCCGTTTCGAACGTTTTGATGCCGCGCTCGCAGAGAACCACCTGATGGTTGCCGCCGGAAAGCAAATATTCGGCCGCCAGCAGCCATTCCTTGACGGTGGCCGATGGACCTCGCTTCAACAGCACCGGCTTGTTGACAGTGGCCAGACGCCGCAGCAGAGCGAAATTCTGCATGTTCCGCGCTCCGATCTGCAGCATGTCGGCGTGCTCGCAAATCAGGTCCACATCTTCTGTGCTCATGACTTCGGTGACCACGGGCAGACCGGTTTCCGCCTTGGCTTCGCGGAGGAGCTTGAGTGCCTCAATGCCCAGGCCCTGGAATTCATACGGGGAGGTGCGCGGCTTGTAGGCTCCGCCGCGCAGCATGGAAGCACCGGCACGTTTGACCGCGTGGGCGGTATCGAGGATTTGTTGGCGCGACTCGACCGAGCACGGCCCGGCAATGACGACCACATCCGGGCCGCCAATCGTGACTCCGTTGATTTTCACCACAGAACGCTCAGGCTTCACCTGGCGGCTGACTAATTTGAAGGGCTGTGCGATCGGGACTACGTTGTCCACGCCCGGCGCGACTTGCAGAGCCTCGATTTCATGGCGGCGTCCGCTGCCCACTGCGGCGACAATCGTGCGCTCAGTCCCGCGCGTGACGTGCGGCTGATATCCGGCTTCGCGGACTCGTTCAATGACGTGGTTGATTTCTTCTTCGGTGGCTTTCTCGGACATATTGACGATCATGTGGCTGGTTCTCCTCGTTACAGTTTCGCGTTGAAAAGCAAAAGCCGCGATCTGCCCGATCGCGGCTGGCGTCTAAAGCTTGTCTGAGTTCGGTGGCTTCTAGTAGCTCATCCTCATCCCAAGCTGCGCCGCAGCCGCTACTACCGGAAACCAGTAGTACACAGCAAAGGCACTGCCTGGAGTAAATCGAGTCATTCGAATCCTGCCCTCGGCATTACACCGATTACTGAATCGAGCTGGCTACCTGGGAGAATGCGGTGTTGGCATTGGACCCGATTAAGCGTACTGTGCCGACCACCAGGACGAGAATGACTGCCAGCATCACGGCGTACTCGGCGATGTCCTGTCCCGCATCTTCCCGCCAAAGCCTTTGAATCAACTTGGACATTTACCCTCCTCGAGGCCGCTGTCAGTTCCCCTTCGACAGGGACGTACTGCAAGTCGCATTGTGCTTCTATGCATGATGCACGTGTCTGGAGCCCTTGTCAATTGGGGTTTTGCGGGTTCCGTGGAAGTGAATGTCGTTGCATGTCCGCCGCTGGCTGGGTTGCTTGCGCGGAACGGGCGGGTTCTGTGCCGGCGTGTGGCGCTAGCAGACCCTGTGCAGATTGTTGCGCATAGCGCAAAACGCCATTCGGGAGAATCCCCAGATACAGCGTGGCGATGAGGCTGAGTGTGATGGCAAACCCCAATCCAAACGGAACCGGTGTAACCGGGACCGGCTTGCGAGCCTCCCTCATGTACATCATGACCATGATGCGCAGGTAGTAGTAAGCGCCGATGGCGCTGTTGAGCACGCCGATCAGTGTGAGCCAGATCAGGCTGGCCTTCAAAGCAGCGCTGAACACGTAGAACTTGGCAAAGAAGCCCCCGGTCATGGGGATGCCGATGAGCGAAAGCAGGAAGATCGACAACGCGGCCGCCAGCAGCGGGGAAGTGCGCCCAAGACCCTCGTAGTCCTCCAGCGTCACGTAACGCTCGTCGGCATTGGCGAAGTGGCTCACCACGCCGAACGCGCCTACATTCATGGCGGCGTAGGCGGCCGCATAGAACATGGCGGCGGAAATCCCGTTGGACGAATCCTCCGTCGTGGTCATCGCGAAAGCGACCAGCAAGTATCCGGCGTGGGCGATCGACGAATAGGCCAACAAGCGCTTGACGTTGGTCTGCACCAGCGCCCCTACGTTGCCCAGAGTCATGGAGAGCGCGGCCGCGATCCAGACCAGCCAGAAGCGGCCAGGAGCATTGAGGGCAAACACGATTCGCAGCAACACCGCGAATGCCGCGGCCTTGGGCGCTGTTGACATGAATCCCACGATCGGCGCTGGCGCGCCTTCGTAAACGTCGGGGGTCCAGATGTGGAACGGTGCAGCCGCGACTTTAAATCCGAGCCCAACGAACATTAGAGCCGTAGCCACATACACCAGCACTCCGGCCGGACCGGCCTGCATTATTTGGCTGATCCGGCCAATATTGGTCGAACCGGTGGCGCCGAACATCATTGCCACGCCATATAGGAAGAATGCTGTAGCGAACGAGCCGAGGAGGAAATATTTGAGGGACGATTCGCTGCTGGCCGCGTCCTGGCGGCGGAATCCCGCCAAGATGTACGTCGAGATTGACGAGATTTCGAGCGCGATGAAAATCAGGACCAGTTCGACCGCGGAAGACATCAGCCCCATTCCGACCACGCCGAAAAGAATGAGCGCGTAATATTCGCCCGCGCGAATCTTCTGCACGACCATGTATTCGAACGAGGTGAGAATGACGACGGCCGCAATCGCAATGATGAGGAAATGGAAGTACACACTGAAGCGATCCACCCGGACCATGTTCGAGAAGGCCGGGCCGGGCGACTGCGCCATATACCAGGTCGAGACTAGGCCGGCGAGAGTGCCAAGAAAGCCAATCAGACCGAGAGTTTTGTGGCTCTTTTCCTCATCGATCAGAGGATCGAGCAGCATGATCACGATGCCGAAGATGGAGAGCACGAGTTCGGGCAGAATTCGAACGTAATCGGCCTGGTGAGGGATGGCCGCCGACACAGCTAGCGCGACCGTCATGATCGTTGGCCCAATCATGGGCCCACCACCTTGCTCGCAATCTGCGCGGCGGGAGTCAGTGCCGCCTGAACGGCCGGATCAATCGCATTCAGCCACAGAATTGGCGCAACCCCCATCACTAGAGCCGCGGCGGCGCAGGGCCAGACGGCGGCCTTCTCAACAGCGATCATGTCGGCCATGGAATTGTTGATGGGATGAGTCACTTTCCCATAGAAAACTCTCTGGTACATCCAAAGCAAATAGCAGGCGCTCCAGATCACGCCGGTCGCGCCTAGAATTCCGTAGATTGCCCGCGCCTGGAACGCGCCGCTCAGCACCAGAAACTCGCCAATGAACCCGTTGAGCAACGGCAGACCAACGGATGCAAGCACGATGAACAGATAAGACGAGGCGTAAACCGGCATTGGAGAAGCCAAGCCGCCGAATTCGCTGATCTCATAGGTATGACGACGTTCGTGGAGAATGCCCGCCAGCATGAAGAGCGCGCCGGTCGAGACTCCATGCGCCAGCATCACGAACATGGCTCCGTTCAAACCGGCCGGCGTGAAGCTGAAGATGCCTAGCACGACAAATCCCAGATGGCTGACCGAAGAATAAGCGATCAGCTTCTTCATGTTGGGCTGCACCATGGCCACAAGCGCGCCGTAAACAATGCCGATCAGTGCCAGAACTATGATCCACGGCGCGTTCTGACGAGACTGGTCCGGAAAAAGGCCCAGGTTGAAGCGCAGCATGCCGTAGGTGCCCATCTTGAGCAGAACGCCAGCCAGCAGAACGGATCCCGCTGTCGGCGCCTCGACGTGCGCATCCGGCAGCCAGGTGTGCAACGGGAATAGCGGAACTTTCACCGCGAATGCCACGAAGAACCCGAGGAAGAGCCACTGCGCGGCGGCCGGAAAGCTCGGGATCGAGCCGATGTGATCGCGGATGTAAACGAAATCGAAACTGCCGGTGTGTGCATACAGCCACAAGATCCCTGCCAGCATGAACACTGAGGCGATCATGGTGTACATGAAAAACTTCACCGCAGCGTAAATCCGGCGCTCGTGGCCAAAAACGCCAATCAGGAGCGCCATGGGGATCAGCGTCGCCTCCCAGAAAAAATAAAAGAGGAACAAATCAAGCGAGGTGAAGACGCCAATCAAAGCCGTCTCTAGAATGAGCAGAAGAATGAAGAATTCTTTGACCCGATCGTGGACTGACTTCCAGGAAATCAGAACGCACAGCGGTGTGAGGAAAGTTGTCAGCACCACCAGCCACAGCGAGATGCCATCGACGCCCATGTGGTAGTGGATGTTGGGGCTTGAAATCCATTGCCGGGTGATCTCGTAGTGAAACGGCGTAGCTTCGTGACGAAAGTAGACAGGCAGGTGCAGGGAGAGAATAAAGGTGAGCAACGAAAAGAAAAAGGAGATGACCCGGATATCACGGTTGCGCCGGGGAAGTAAGGTCAGGCATAGAGCGCCCGCGAGCGGCAAGAACGTTACCCACGTCAGGATGTAAGGGCTGAAGCGGTCGGGATTCATCGTGCCACCCCAAGCCAGATCATGTAGGCAATCATCACGGCAGACCCGGCAGCAATCCATCCTGCATAAGAGCGCAAGTTGCCGGACTGCATGCGGCGCGCGTTGTCGGAGACATGGCGTGCGCCATCGGCGGCATCGTTGATCGAATCATCAATCACCTTGCGGTCCACGCCTTGCCACAAGATGTCGGTCGAGCCATCGACCACGGGCTTAACGAACAGCGCGGCGTAGAGTTCGTCGACGTAGTACTTGTTGAGGACGGCGTCGTAAAGCCCGCCCAGCCTGGCGGCGATCTGCTGCGGAAGGTAGGGCTTACTGACGTAGAGAACCCACGCGAGGGCGGCGCCCAGAACTGCAACCAGCACCGAGATCACCATCAGCATGATCTCTAATCCGCGATTCGATGCAATACCCGAGGCTGGTGTCGCCTCGCTCGCTCCAAACACAGGAGCGAGAAAATGCTCGAACGAGCCTCCGATCGCTACCAGTCCGCCCACCAGCGAGAGGAAAGCAAGAATAATCAGCGGAACCAGCATGACGGCTGGGCTTTCGTGCGGCTCGCCGTGGGCATGGGCGGCATCGCCGCCTGCAATGTGGCTGTGGCCGTGCTCGTCGACCCGAATCCCGCGATAGTCGCCAAAGAACGTCATGAAGTACAGGCGGAACATGTAGAACGAAGTAATGAATGCCGTAACCAGGCCGATCAGCCAATAAATCCAGCTTGTCTGATAGGCCTTCCACAAGATTTCGTCCTTGCTCCAGAAACCCGCGAACGGGGGAATTCCGGTGATCGCCAGGGTGGCAATTCCCATGGTGAGGGCGGTCCACGGGACGTACGATTTCAGCCCGCCCATTTTGCGCATGTCCTGCTCGCCCCCCACGGCGTGGATCACCGATCCCGCGCCCAAGAACAGCAAGCCCTTGAAGAACGCGTGCGTCATCAGATGAAAAATCCCGGCGGAGAAGGCTCCCACGCCGCAGGCCATGAACATGTAGCCCAGCTGCGAAACGGTGGAGTAGGCGAGCACTTTCTTGATATCCGTTTGCGCGATGCCTATGGTTGCCGCGTAGAACGCGGTAAGCGTGCCGATGATAGCGACGACCGTCAGGGCGATTGGCGCGCGCTCGAAGATTACGTGCGATCGCGCGACCATATAAACTCCGGCGGTCACCATAGTCGCAGCGTGGATGAGAGCTGAAACCGGGGTCGGGCCTTCCATGGCGTCAGGAAGCCAGACATACAGCGGGATTTGGGCTGATTTGCCACAAGCGCCGATCATCAGAAGGATACCGACCGTGGTGAGGAGAGTTTCGGTTCCGGCTCCGGGAGTCAAACGCGTCACGCCGTCGAACACCTGCGTGAAATTCAGCGTCCCGAACTGCCGGATCAGCAAGAACAGTCCGATCAGAAACCCGAAATCCCCAATGCGGTTGACGATGAACGCTTTCTTTCCGGCTGATGCCGCCGAATCTTTCGTGAACCAGAACCCGATCAGCAGATAGGACGCCAGCCCTACGCCCTCCCATCCGATAAACATCAGCAGGTAGTTGTTAGCCAGCACCAGCGTCAACATGAAAAACATGAACAGGTTCAGGTAGGAGAAGAAGCGGTAATAGCCGGGGTCGTCCCACATGTAGCCGACTGAATAAATGTGGATGAGGAATCCGACGCCAGTGACGACCAGCAGCATTACCAGTGAGAGTTGATCCAGATAGAAAGCAAAGTCTGCGCTGAAGCCGCTGATGCGAATCCAGTGGGCCAGATGCGGGTTATTAAACAAATATTCCTGACAGGAAACGGCAACCGACGAGAACCGCGCCGCGGCCACCAGAGCCCAGAGGAAGGCTGCTCCGGTGAATAGAAGGGCAACGGTGCTTACGCCTGCTCGCGAAGCTTTCTTCCCGAAGAGACCGTTGATCGCAGCGCCGGCCAGAGGCAGGACCGGAATGAGCCAGAGATTGAGATTCGGCGTCATAGTTTGAGCAGATTTACCCGATCCACATTGAGAGTTTCGCGCGTGCGATAAACTGCGATGATGATCGCAAGTCCGACGGCTGCTTCTGCCGCCGCCACCACCATCACAAAGAAAACAAAAACCTGGCCAGCCAAAGCATGCCAGTGCGCAGCGAAAGCGACAAACGAGAGATTCACCCCGTTGAGCATGAGCTCAATCGACAAGAATATCGTGATGATGTTGCGCTTGATCAGGAACCCAATCACGCCGCAGGCGAACAGGATTCCGCTCAGCACAAGGTAATAAGACAGCGGGACCATCAGTTCCCCTCCCGTGGCTCGACAGGAGCCGATGGCGGCTTGCTGGCCAACACCACCGCGCCCATGATCGCGATCAGAATGAGATTCGAAGTGATTTCAAATGGGAGCAGAAATTCGTGAAACAGCAGCGGACCGATCGTCTCGGGAGATCCCGGCACGGCTTGAGGCGCAAGCTGCGAAACACGGTCACCCCATGCGCCTGCCGTCACCGCCTCTGTTCCCGAATGCTGCAGAACCGCCCAAGCCACCAACACGCTTCCCAATAAGGTGCCCGGTATGCCGAACAGAATGGCGACACGGCTGCCCTTGGTTCGTTCTTCAACCCCTGCGTTTAAGAGCATGATGACGAAAACGAACAGGACCATGACCGCGCCCGCGTAAACGATGATTTGAACGGCAGCGACGAACTCGGCGCCCAGCAGCAAATATTCGCCCGCCAGCGCCGCCATCACGGCGATCAGCGAAAGCGCGCTGTTGATGGGATGCGTCTGCGCCAACAGGTTGATCGCGCCCGCCAGAGCGATCGCGCCGAAGGCTACGAACAGCATGAGATGAACATTGAGCATGAGATCTACTGCCCAGTACTCAGTACCCAGAAACACTCAAAATCGCAGCTCTCAGTCGCATTGGTCCGACTGAGTATCGAATACTGACGACTGAGTACTTCTTCCTCACCATGTCACCGCAATTGCCGTCGCAATCACATTCACCAGCGCCAGCGGCAGCAGGAACTTCCAGCCAAACGCCATCAGTTGGTCGTAGCGAAAGCGCGGCAGCGTGCCGCGCACCCAAATATAGATAAAGAGAAACACCAAAACCTTGGCTGCAAACCAGAACACAGGGAGCACATCCCGCACAATCTCCGGGCCAAAAACCGGCCCGTGCCACCCGCCGAAAAACAGCAGCGTGGCCAGGCAGCCCACGGTGATCATGTTGGCGTACTCCGCCATGAAGAACATGGCGAACTTCATAGCGCTGTATTCGGTGTGATATCCAGCTACCAGTTCAGTCTCAGCTTCTGGCAAGTCGAAAGGAATGCGGTTCGTCTCCGCATAGGCCGCCGTTAAGTAGCAGAAGAAGGCCACGAACTGGCCGGTGAAAATATTCCATCGCGGGATAAATCCCCAGAAATGCCCGGCCTGCGCATCCACGATATCGCGCAGACTGAAGCTCCCCGTCATGATGAGCACGCCGTCCAGGGAAAGGCCGAGCGAAATCTCATAGCTCACCATTTGAGCGCTGGCGCGCAGCCCACCGAGCAGGGAGTACTTGTTGTTCGATGACCAACCCGCGAGCGCCACGCCGTAGACCCCGATCGAGGTCACACCCAGGATCAGCAGTAGCCCGGTGTTTACGTCGGTGGTGATCTGCAACGGAATGCTGTACGGGCCGATTTTGACCGGGTTGCCGAACGGAATCAACGCAATCGAGGTCAGAGCGAAAATGATTGCGATCAGCGGAGCGGCAATGTAAAGCGGCCGGTAGACGTGCGGCGGCGTCAGGTCTTCTTTGACCAACAGCTTGAGGCCGTCAGCCAGCGGCTGCAGCAAGCCAAATGGGCCGACTCGCGTGGGTCCCCAGCGATTCTGGATGTGGCCCACAACCTTGCGCTCAAGCCACACTGTGTAAGCAACCGCGGTAAGTAATGCGCCCAGAACTACCGCAGACTTGATCACCGACGCGATGATGTAGGGCCAGATCGGCAAAGCGTTCGTTCCTTCCAGTCTCCAAAGAAAATTTCGAGGTTAATCCGCCGCGACTTCGGCGGGCTTCACTTCGTGACTCTCAATCACCGATTGCAGAGCATGCGAGTAACGTCCCAGCGTGCCCGAAGTGAACAAAGTGTCGTTGGCTGGGACGATGAGCGACGGCGCCTCGGATTTCTGCGGAGTGACTCCTCCACCGCTGTTCGCGAGCGATGTGTGCTCGCTGTTGCCTGCCAGAAGATTGGTGCGGGAAATATCGTAGCCCGGAACCAGCCGCTGGATTTCGTCAAAAATCGCCATAGGATCGAGCGGACTCAACTTCGGCTCCAGGCCCTGCATCTCCAGCCAGACGGCGTGGCGGTCAGCCTCGCCTGACTGTGCCCCGCGAGATTGACCCATGTCAGCGCGCACGCCATCGCCGAGAGGCACAAGCTTGTGGATGTCGAAGCCCATGGCATCTGCGACGCGCACAATCATTTCGAAATCAGTCTTCGTACCGGAAACTTCGCCAGCCTTCTTAACCAGTTGTACGTCGCCGCACGTGTTGGTGACGGTCCCCGATTTCTCGTAAAGATTGGCGGCGGGCAAGACCACGTCGGCGATGACTGCCGTCTCAGTCAGAAACATGTCCTGCACCACGACGAAACTTTTCGAGAGCGCAAACGGATCAATGTTCAAACGCCCGACCGGATTTGAGCCGACGACGTAAAGAGCTTTCAGTTTGCCGTTATTGGCAGCTTCGATCATTTCGGCGGTGTGAAGTCCCGGCGACTGCGGAATCGCCCATTCCGCGTGAACCTCACTTTGTCCCGTGACCGCGCGGTATCCAGGCAAGAGGTCCGGATAGAGGCCCATGTCGGCCACGCCGCGCGAGTTGGCGTAGTCGCCAAGGCAAATAAACTTTGCCTGCGGCAGAGCGCCGACAAGTTGCCGGATGCTGTCAGCCTGGACTTCCGACCCGAATACCACCAGAAGACTTGGTTCATTGCGCAGGGTCGCGCGAAGTGCTTCGAGCGCGCCGGGAGTCGTGCCATTCACGCCCAGAGATTCCGGAGCGGAGTCATTGTGGGAGAGGAAATGCACAAACCCTGCTTCGCCATCCTGACTGACCTGTGCAAACACAGCAGCCTGTCGGCGCAGCTTGATTGCCCTGGAATTGACCACATAGAGCCGTGCCCGACGCAGCCTTACATTGTTGCGAATCTGCCAGGCGAGCAGCGGATGTTGTTCGGTGGGATCGTTGCCGATGAGCAGAATTGCAGGAGCGTTGTAGACATCGGCCATCGTTGCGGTTGCGTCAGGCTTGCCACGCAGCGCCGCCGCGAAAGAAGGGAAGTCAGCCGTACGATGGTGGTCGACATTGTTCGTCTTCAAGACCACACGGGCGAACTTCGAAAGCAGGTAGGCTTCTTCGTTTGTTGTCCGCGTCGAGCCGATGACGCCGATTGCCGAGCCGCCATCCTTGTCGCGAATTTCTGCGAGCTTCTTTCCCACTAGCTCAAACGCCTCTTCCCACGTGGAGGGCGTCAGCTTCCCGTTCTCGCGGATCAACGGCTGCGTCAAGCGGTCCTCATGATTGGCAAAGTCGAAGGCGTAACGGCCCTTGATGCAAAGGAAATCGCCGTTCGTGCCGCTTTTGTCGCGGTTGTCGCCACGAACAATCTCCATGCCAGTCTCGGAGCGGCGTATGCCCAGTGTGGTCTTGCAGCCATCGCCGCAATGCGTGCAGATGGTGCCGACGTGCTTCATCTCCCAGGGTCGCGTCTTGTAACGATACGCGCCGGAAGTGAGCGCGCCCACGGGGCAGATGTCGATGCACATGCCACACTCTTCACACTCGAGGTGATCTTCTTTATTCGGTGCGATGATCGAACTGACGCCGCGGTTCTGCACGCCGAGCGCCCAAACGTCCATGCCCTCGCCGCACACGCGCACGCAGCGATAGCAGAGAATACAGCGTGGCCGGTCGAAGAAAACCACGGGAGACCATTGCTGCTCGTCCTTGTGGTTCTTCGCTTCCATGAATTTCGATTCGGCGGCGCCGTAGGAGAAGGTCATGTCTTGCAATTCGCATTCGCCGCCGGCATCGCAAACGGGACAATCGAGCGGGTGGTTGGCGAGCAGAAGCTCCAGCATGGCCTTGCGCGCCTGCCTGACCTCTTCGCTGTCGGTGATGACGACCATGCCCTCGCTGATGACGGTTGTGCAGGCAGTCTGTAGCTTTGGCATCCTCTCGATCTTCACCAGGCACATGCGGCAAGCGCCCTGTAACGAAAGGTTCGGGTAATAGCAGAACGAAGGCACCTCGATGCCCACGCTCTTGCATGCCTCAATGAGCAGCGTGCCCGGGGGTGCAGTAAACTTCTTGCCGTCGACGGTGAGAGTCACATCAGCCATGACAATTTTGCGATTTTGTGATTGAGTGATTTAGTGATTGAAAATCTAGAGTAGCTGCGATTTTCAATCGCTCATTCACCCGACCACCCGATGACACAATTTCCCTAGTGCGCCATTACCGGAAGTTGCTCGATCGCGCCCTCCGTCTCATACGGGCACGGCTTGCCTTCCAAGTGATCTTCAAATTCTTTGCGGAACTTCTTCACGAACGCGATGGTCGGCATCGCCGCCGCGTCGCCGAGTGGGCAGAACGTCCGGCCAAGCATGTTTTCCGCCAAGTACTGCATGTTGTCGATGTCTTTCTTTAGGCCGCCGCCGGCATGGAAGCGAATCAGCGTCTTTTTCAGCCAATCTGTCCCCTCTCGGCACGGGATGCACCAGCCGCAACTTTCGTGCTGATAGAACTTCATGGTGCGCAGGGCAAATTTCACGATGCACTGCGCGTCATCTATCACGACCACCCCGCCCGAACCCAGCATCGAACCGGCCTTCGCGACGGAATCAAAATCCATGGCTACGTCGATCTCGTTGGCGGTCAGGCAGGGGCACGACGATCCGCCGGGCACAACCGCCTTCAATTTCCGCCCGTTGGGAATGCCGCCGCCGACGTCGTAAATCATTTTCCTTAAGTTATACCCCATCGGCAGCTCGTACACGCCGGGCCTGGCAATGTTGCCACTGAGGCAAAACAGGCGCGTGCCGCCGTTTTTCGGAGTGCCCAGCTTGGCGTACCAGTCCGCGCCGCCAAGAATAATGTGCGGCACATTGGCCAGCGTCTCCGCATTATTGATCACCGTAGGTCCGCCCCACAGACCGACAACCGCCGGGAACGGCGGCCGAATGCGCGGCACTCCCCGCTTGCCTTCGAGCGATTCCATCAAGGCCGATTCTTCGCCGACTTCATAAGCGCCGGCGCCGCCGTGCCAGTAAACCTCGAAGTCGCGCCCGCTGCCGAGGATGTTCTTGCCGAGAAATCCCTTGGCGTAGGCGTCGCGGATCGCCTTCTGCATGATGACGGATAGATACCGGTATTCACCGCGAATGTAGATGTAACCGCTCTTCGCACCTACGGCCAATCCGGCGATTACAACGCCTTCGATCACGGAATGGGGATCGTGCTCGAAGATCAGGCGGTCTTTGCAAGTGCCGGGTTCGCTCTCATCGCCGTTGCAAAGCACGTACTTTGGCTTGGGTGATTGCTTGGGGACAAACGACCATTTCATGCCCGCAGAAAATCCTGCACCGCCGCGCCCACGCAAGGCTGAATTCTTAACCTCACCGATGATAGCGTCCGGTTCCATGGCGAGCGCCTTCTGCACGGCCCTGTAGCCGTCCAGTTCGAGGTAGCGGTCGATGTTGGTCGCGCCCAGGCCGAAGCGCCGGGAGACGACCTTTACCTCGTCGGGATGGGAAACCAAGTCAGCCATGGGATTTAGTCATTTAGCGATTGAATCATTCAGTCATTGAAAGCGCATGGTAATGGCTAAATGACTCAATGGCTCAATGATTCAATTTCTTATACTCGTCGAGAATTTGATCCATTTTCTCAGGCGTCAGATTCTCATGAAAATCGTAATTCACTTGTGCGGCCGGGGCCCAGCTGCACGCGCCGATGCACTCCACTTCTTCCAGCGTAAACAGTCCGTCCGGCGTGGTCTGCTTGTGGCTGATGCCCAACTTCTTGGCGCAGTGATGGAGAATTTCTTCACCGCCGCGCACCATGCAACTGATGTTGGTGCAGACCTGTACGTTGAACTTGCCGCGCGGCTTTATGGTCAGCATGGAGTAGTAGCTGATCACGTTGCGCACTTCGAGTTCGGTCAGGTCGAGACGCGAGGCGATCTCGGCGATGACCTCGTCGCTCAGGTGGCCGATCTCATCTTGTGCATAAAGCAGCGTCGGGACCAGCGCCGAGCGTTTGGTCGGATAATGTGTGACCATCTCGGCAAACCGCTGCTCGAATTCGTCAGAAAATCTCATAAGAGATTGAGTAATTGTGTGATCGGGTAATTGAGCAATTGAAACCCTAAGCCGCTCCCCGCGCTGTCCGCCGTGACGCGGTGAAAATCGCCGTCAATTCGCGCGCTTCCGACAGCAATGATTCTGCTTTCTCGGGCTGCACAATTCCCGACTCCACCAAAAGCTCCAACCACAGAATTGCTTCGTCTGCCTCTTCTAGCACCAGGCCTATCTTGGCGATAAATTCCGTTTTCGTCCGCGCGCGGCATGCGGCGCGATAATTCGCGGCCACGGAAGTGCCACATCGCAGCAACTGCTTGCCGAGCACCTGGCAATCGGTCCGGTAGGGCAGCGAGCGATACAGGCGAATCACACGTAACGCAAATGCCTTCGTCCGATCTCGAAGTTGCTCGGGTTGTGAACTCACCGCGTAACCTCAATCATTCAATTACCCGATTACTCAATTGCTCAATTCCCCTACCGGTCAATCTCTCCCAGCACAATGTCAATGCTGCCGATCGCCGCGACTACATCTGCCAGCAGCCGCCCTTCGCACATCGTTGACAGCGTTTGCAGATTGGCGAAGCAGGCCGAGCGCATGTGCACGCGGTAAGGCTTGGCAGTACCGTCGCTGACGATGTAGTAGCCCATCTCGCCCCGGGGAGATTCGACCGCCTGGTAGACTTCGCCCGCCGGAACGGCGAATCCCTCGGTGATGATCTTAAAGTGATAGATGAGCGACTCCATCTGCGTCTTCATTTTCTCGCGATCGGGCAAAACGACGTGCGGAGCGTCAGCCTTGATGGGGCCTTCGGGCATGCCATCGAGCGCCTGCCGGATGATCTCGACCGATTCGCGCAGCTCCAGCACGCGGCACATGTATCGGGCGAAAACATCGCCTTCCTGCGACACCGGAACCTTGAACTTGAAATTCTCGTAGCCCGAGTATGGCATGTCGCGGCGCAGATCAATGTCAACTCCGCTGCCGCGCAGAGTCGGGCCGGTCGCGCCGAGAGCGATCGCGTCTTCGGCGCTGATCCTCGCCACGCCCTTCGTGCGCATCTTCCAAATAGGGTTCCCCGTGAGCAGATTTTCGTATTCGTCCACTTTTCCCGGGAAATATCCTGCAAAATCGCGTACGCGATCAAAGAATCCGAGCGGCGGCTCCAGCGCGATTCCGCCCACGCGGAAGTACGAAGTCATCATGCGCTGTCCGCTGACCATCTCGAACATTTTCAAAATCTCTTCGCGTTCGCGGAAGCAATACAAAAAGACGGTCAACGCGCCGATGTCCATGGCGTGCGTGCCCAGCCAAACGAGATGCGAGTTAATCCTAGTTAACTCATTCAGCAGAACCCGCAGCCACTGGGCTTTTGGCGGAATCTCCAGCCCGAGCAGCTTTTCCACGGCGAGCGCGTAGCAGAGGTTGTTGGTCAGGGGGCAGAGATAGTCAATGCGATCGGTCAGGGGCACGACCTGCTGATAAAACTTGGCCTCGCACGTTTTCTCGATGCCGGTGTGCAGGTATCCGATGTCAGGCATCAGGCGCACGACATTCTCGCCGTCGATTTCAAGAATCACGCGCAGCACGCCGTGTGTAGACGGGTGCTGCGGCCCCATGTTCAGGATCATGGTGCGATCCTGGCCGGGCTCGACGACGGGCGTGGCGGTCAGGTGTCCCATCTTTCTTCCGATAGTCCCTAGCGGTAACCCTCCACGGGATAGTCTTTACGCAGAGGGTGGCCTTCCCAGTCCTCGGGCATCAGGATGCGGCGCAGGTAAGGATGACCCGTGAAACGAATGCCAAAAAGATCGAAAACTTCGCGCTCGAAGTAGTTGGCGCCGGTCCAGACCGAGGTCACGGACTCGACTGCCGGACTGGCGCTGTCGAGCCGCACTTTCAGTCGAACGCGCTCTTTCTTCGGAATCGAGAGCAAATGATAGACGATCTCGAACCTGGGTTCGGAGGGATACCAATCCACGCAAGTAATGTCGGAGAGAAAGTTGAAGGAGCATGCTGGATCGTCCCGCAGCAGGGCACAAGCCTCGCGGATGCTGCCCCGTTCGACGTAGATTGTCATCTCGTCGCGATCGAATTTGACGCCTGTGACGGCTCCGGCATTCCAGTCGAGCAATCGCGCTACCGCCGGATGGTTTTTGAGTTGCTCCAGATCGGTGATCGGGGGAGCGAGCGGCATCAGCGCTTCCCCTGCCGGATGGAAGCTTCGCCCCAGTCTAGAACTCCCTTTTTCCAAACGTAGAAGAACCCGACCAGGAATACGCCGATGTAGACCAGCATCTCCCAAAGGCCGAACATGCCCTCGCCGGCCGCCTTGAGCCGGCGCAGAATCACCGCCCAGGGATAGATAAAGACCGCCTCTACATCGAACAGAATGAACAACATGGCCACCAGGTAGAATTTCACCGAGAAGCGCTCGCGAGAGTCGCCCACCGGGGTCATGCCACATTCATAAGGGGAGAGCTTCGCGCGGGTAGGCTTCCGCACTCCGATCAGCCAGGAAAGCAGGACCATGCCGACCGCAATCCCGTACGCCAGCAGAATGTGGATCAAGAAGGGGAGGTAGCGAGCGAAGTAATTGTCGGGCATAGGACCGGGTATATATAATTCGCGCCAAGCGTTGCTAAGCAACTCTAGGTTATGGGCTTGCAGTTGGGAGTGTCAAGCCGAGGGGCGGGGATTGAGTAATTGTGTAATTTGGGTAATTGAGCAATTGAAGACTGACCGCCTTGAGAGTTTTTCAATTCCTCAATTACACAATTTCCGAATTCCACAATTCCCATGATTTTTGGCTTCAATACCGACGTTAAGCACGCCGACACGATCTACCACGTGCAGAGTGAAGCACGGGAAACCGAGCGCCTGCTGCAGACGCAGGTGTTTGTCCGCGGACGCTGCATCGGCAAGAAGGCGACTTCCTACGGTGAAAAGTCCGACGAAGCGCAACTGGCCGACGCGCAGAAAGAGCAGCGCTTGCGCGAACAGCACCGCCTGGTGCTCGATGCGATCCGCGAAGGGAAGCTCGATTCGGTGCTCGACCGCCCCGAGCCGGAGGTCCTGGCGGCAGTAAAAGAGTTAGAAGTCGAATGGCTCAATGCCGGGTCGGTGCATGCCGATCGCGCTCTGACCATGCAGCTGCGCGTCACGGAGGGCGGAGCAGCCGCTCCCGGCGCGCGTTTGACCTTCCGGTTTGCCCGTCCCGGAGCGGCCCCGTTTTATACCCAAGCCGTCGCCGACTCTGGAGGCGCAGCCGAGATCAAGATCGAAGTCGAAGAGGCCGCCCTGCCGGACTCATCGCTGCTGGTGCAGGCCAACTTCGAGGGCCGCACCGCGACACGAAAGTTCGTGCTGCGCAGGGCGGAGTGAAGAACGGCGGCGCTACAATTCTCCTGTGGACCCTGCCCCCTATGAAACTCCAAATCAACGGAGAGGAACGGGATTTTGACAGCCCTCCCGAGACGCTAACGCTTGCTGCTCTTGTTGGAATCCTGGGCATGAAGGCGGACCGCGTGGCCGTGGAGCTGAACCGCGATATCGTGCCCCGGGACCGCTGGGAATCCACTGAACTGGCCGAAGGCGACCGGCTGGAAGTCGTACATTTCGTCGGCGGCGGCCTGTAATGATCCGTTCGCTGATTGCACTCTCCGTTGTGCTTGCGTTTGGGGGGCCGAGACCTCAATCGCCGGAGCAAACGCCTGCCTGGCAGCCATCGCCGGGACACACCCAAGTGTCGATATGGCCGGATGCGGTTCCTGATGCACAGCCTGTCGCGGGCCCGGAGGTTGCTGCAGCCGAGAGTGAGTCCTTGGTCGCAGGCAAGCCGTGGACTTTTGTGGGCAAAGTTTCACGGCCTACGATGATCGTCTATTCGCCGACCGGGAAGAACACGCGCGCCGCCGTCGTTGTCTTTCCCGGAGGGGGATATTCGATTCTGGCCATCGATCTTGAGGGCACAGAAGTTTGCGACTGGCTGACCTCCCGAGGAATCACCTGTGTGCTCTTGAAGTACCGCGTGCCGGGTGAACACCTGTCTCCGAAATCAGGCGCTTACCCGAAATCGCCGATGGCGCTGGAAGATGCGCAGAGGACGTTGGGATTGGTGCGCTTTCACGCCGCGGAGTGGGGAATCGACCCGCACAAGATTGGCGTACTGGGTTTTTCGGCGGGCGGACACCTCGTAGCCGCCCTGAGCACGCATTTTGACAGGCGCTTGTACGGGGCTGTCGATGCGGCCGATAAGGAAAGTTGCCGTCCGGATTTCGCTGTGGCGCTCTATCCCGGGCACATGCTGGAGAACACATCGAAGAATTTTGAGTTGAATCCGTATATTCCTGTGACCGGCCAGACACCGCCTACTTTCCTGTTGCAGGCGGAGGACGACCCTGTCGACACGGTACAGAATTCGCTGGTTTACTACTCCGCCTTGAGAAAGGCCGGCGTTCCCGTGGAGATGCATCTATATCCGCATGGTGGCCATGCGTTTGGGCTGCGCCGGACCGATCTTCCAATAACAGAATGGCCCCGTTTGATGGAGACGTGGCTGCACTCGATCGGGATAATCTCTGACTAGGCATGTCATCCTGCGGCAGTGTCGGTTCGACGAATCGGGGCAGTCCTCTAAGCCGACGATTCCCTGCCCTTCCCGGCAGCCGCCCACAACAGGAACTCCCTTAGTCACCCTTTTTTCACCGAATCTTTTCTTGACCTCCGGCCCGCCCAGCCTAAAATGTTTGAAACATTTGGCTTAGGCTCTGTTTGAAACATATTGGGCGGATTATGCACGATCGTTTCACATCGCATGAAGTGATTGCGATGACCGGGATCACGCACCGCCAGCTGCAGTGGTGGGACGAGCGCGGAGTGGTGAAGCCGGACCGCGAAGGGCATCGCCGCTTGTATTCGATGAACCAGCTCATCGAAGTCGCGGTGATCTGTCAATTGCGGCGCAAAGGATTTTCCCTGCAGGGCGTGCGCAAGGTCATGCGTTTCCTGGATCGTGAACTAGGCAAGCGGCTGGCGGATGTGGTGGACGCCAACTCCGAGGTCCACTTGCTCAGCGACGGCACGCGCCTCTATCTGGAAACTTCGGCGCGCCAGATCGTGGACATCTTGAAGAATTCGAGGCAGCCGATTCTGGGCGTTTGCCTGAGCGATGCGGTGCGGCGAGTGTGGGCGGAGGTCGCCGCCGGGAAGGCGAATACTTCCGTAACTTCGTCCGATCCGCAGCGGCGTGTTAGAAAGGCTTCATAGGCAAGTTTCGCGCGGCGGGGGCACAGGGGGAGAGATGGTCGGCGAACTGGACATCCTGAATGAGTGGATTCCGGAACAGATGCAGCCGGGCACGATCTTTGTGCTGGAAAATGCTGGCGAAATCGGCGAGAAGGAAGATCCCTACTGGGCCGTACTCTCCTGCCCGTCGTGCGGCATGCTGGGCCTGATCACGCGCAAACAGATCAACGGGCTCCTGCCCGTCATTTGCGGTTCCGAACACTGCTCGGCGCAGTTCTTCATCCGCGAGAGCGAAGTGATAGCGCGCAAGCCGTTCTGAACGCTTCCCTCAAAACTTGTCATCCGGAGTCGGCACTGTTTGCCGCCGCGGGACTTATGCGGGTCTTTTGCGCGTTTCACTCACCAGGCAACGGCATCGCTCACTTCTTCAGCTTGGCCTCTAGATCTGGGACGAACATGATTTGAACGCCGGGTTCATCCTGGCGGGCTTGTGCGAGCGCAGTCGCCCAGACCTTGCGCGCCTCCTCTTTCTGGCCTAAGCCCTCGAGCGCGTCGCCCAGCGCCATGTGGCCCATCACCAGCGCGGGATCCAGCGCGACAGCCTCCTGCGCCAGCGGCAAGGCGGTCGCTGCATCGCCTTTCCACACTGCCTGGAGGGCGTTCTCCGCGCGCGCCAGGGCAGCAGTCTGGCGCATGTCGAAACGGCCGCGATAGATCATGACGGCGTGGTCGATGGTCTCGGCGGGCTTCATTCTGCAGAAGGCATCGTAGGGATTGAGGGAGGCAGCCGGCCACTCGCAGCCCGACAAGTCGCCCGCACTCAGCAGCACCGAGCCATCGACGACCGGCGGGATGTTGTCGGCGCCTCCCAACCAATAGGTATCGATGGTTGGCAGGTGGTGACAGCGGATGCCGTAGGTTTCGGAATTCACCTCGGGAAAGGCGAAATAGGCGAACCAGCATTCCTCGGCGGGGTGCCGGTCCTGCCAGGCCTTTACCTGGAAGAGCTGCTGGCCCCAGTCGACGTTGGCGTCGCTGAGCAGGTTGTGCGCGTTGGCAGCCCCGCCCCAGGCTTCATTGGCGTAAGGGATGTAGTTAGGAAACGCGGCCAAAGACGAGACCACATGCGCGCCAACCAGCACCGCACACACGGCGAACCATCGGCGGCTCGATGCAGCCAGCGCTGCAGCTCCTGCCCCGGCGATCACGAAAAGGTAGGCGTAAAAGGGCAGCAGGTGGCGCGCGCCAATGTTCATACCGGCCAAGATCGCGACGAGAAGGTAGAAGAGCGCGGGGATGAGCAGAAAAACCAGCTCACGGTCCCATTTGAGCTTCCGGGTAGCCATGGCGAAGATCGCCAGCAGCGTTAGGCCTAGCAAGCCGAGCGTGGTCTTGATCGCAATCACCGAAGGGAAATACCACCAAACCCCGTGGGGGTAGTTCTTGCCAAAGATGTAGGTGGGGTAGAAAGCGGCCATGCGGCCCACGTCGACTATGCCGATCAAGTAGGACTCGGGCAGCAGATGCAGACGCCCGACGCTGTTCACGACGCCGGAGATCCGCGGGCCGAGGGGCGCCACATAGTCGGCCAGCGTGGTGCTCATCTTCAGGCCGACAGGCCGGGCGGCATAGCGGAAGCCATAGAAGCTCCAGAGGACCAGCACGGCCAGCACGCCAATCGTGCAAAAGGCCCCAAGGAGTCGTAGCGCGGCGTGCGCGCGGGTCCCCTTTTCCGCGACCACTACCTCGCGGCCAATGAGCAGCAGCACCATCGGAGCCAGCATGATGCCTGAATGCTTGGTGGCCAGCAGCAGTCCCGCGACTACGCTTGCTACAACCAGGCGAGACCACGTGGGCTGCTTCAAATATCGGTAGAAACACCAGGTGCTGGCCAGAAAAAAGAGCGAGACGCCGATGTCCGTAGTGACCAGCGCCGAATGGGCGAGCACGTTGGGATCGAGCGCGGCTAGAGCGAGTGCAACCAGGCCCGCCCAGTCGCCAAAGCACTCGCGCGCTACGAAAAACACCACCAACGAAAAGACCAAGGCCAGCAAGCCGGCGGCCAGGCGCATTTGAAAGACGAGTTGATTGCGGTCGCCATCGTTGCGAGCCAGCCAATCGCGGCCATCCAGGTACGCCTCAGTCTTGAATTCGCGGTTCGTTAGTTCCGGCACCCAGAGTGGGCGGCCAAGCAACGGCGCAGTGGCCAGCAGCTTGACCAGCGGCGGGTGTTCGGGGTTCAGGCCATAGTCGCCGGTGTGCCACATCATATAACCGGCGAACATATGATTGTCCTCGTCGAAGGTGAGCGATTCGCGGTGAACGACGAGCACGGTCAAGAACATCTGCACTGCGATCAGCCCAACCACGGTTCCCCAAAGCACCCGCCCGGAGACTTTTGGCACAACTTTCCTTTCCTGCCAACGCAGACTGACGTCTTACCGTGGATTGTCTAAAGACCCTTCGCGCTCCGAAGGATAAGGCGCCGACCTGTTGCTATGGAGTCAGTTTTCCGGTTAAGCGCCTGGCTCTAGCTCAATTTGACGTCCTTTAACTCTACCGGTACCTGCTCCACGATCTCAATCCCGAATCCTTCCAGCGCTGCGACTTTCTTAGGACGATTCGTGAGCAGCCGTATGCGGCGCAGGTTGAGATCAGACAATATCTGCGCTCCGATGCCGATCTCGCGCTGCACCTGCTTTTCGTTGTCGTATAACGAGGTAAGGCTTCGCCCGTGATGGAAAGTCAGAGCGTTGCGCTCGCCGATCTTCTCCACGGAAAACCCCTGCGAGGTCTGGTGCAGGTAGATCAGCGCGCCCAATCCCTCCTGCGAAATGCGGCGTAGCGCGCCTTCCAGCGTGGCGTGGCATTCGCAGCCGGTAGCGCCGAAGACGTCGCCCATCAGGCAGTGGGCGTGCATGCGCACCAGCACCGGCGCTTCGCTGTGCTCAATGTCGCCACGGATTAAGGCAACATGCGATTCTCCGCCATCCACTTCGCTGGCGTAGGCGATAAGGCGGAATTCGCCGAAGCGTGTGCCCACCAGAGCCTCGCCCACGCGATGCACATGCCGCTCGTGCGCCATACGATAGCGGATGAGTTCGGCCACGGTCAGCATCTTGAGGCCGTGCTCGCGGCAGAACTCGATCAGGTCCGGGACGCGGGCCATGCTGCCGTCGTCCTTCATGATTTCGCAGATCACGCCAGCAGGAATCATTCCCGCCAGCCGTGCCAGATCGACGGCAGCCTCAGTCTGACCCGCGCGCACCAGCACGCCGCCTTTGCGGGCGCGCAGCGGGAAAACGTGGCCGGGCCGCGCCAGATCGGTGGGCTTGGTCGCGGGATCGATCGCGACTTGAATGGTGCGGGCGCGGTCGTAGGCGGAAATGCCGGTCGTGACCCCTTGGCGAGCGTCTATGGCTTCGCAGAAGGCCGTGCCGTACTGCGACGTGTTTTCAGCCGTCATGGGGCCGATGCGGAGATGGTCGAGGCGTTCTTCGGTCAGGGCGAGGCAGACGAGCCCGCGGCCGTGCTTGGCCATGAAGTTGATGGTTTCGGGAGTGACTTTCTCGGCGGCAATGGTGAGATCGCCTTCGTTCTCGCGGTCTTCGTCGTCCACGACCACGATCATGCGCCCGCCGCGGATTTCCTCAATCGCGTCAGGAACGGCGATGAATGGCGCCTGGGGGGACATCACGTGAATTCTAGCAAAGCGCCGGACTCTCCGTCCGTCTCCAGATCATCGGGAATACTGCTGTTTGACAGTAGTACTGCGATACGCTAGTATCCGAGATGTGATCGCGAGTTTTCGCGACAAGGAAACCGAGCGTCTGTGGGGGTCGGGAAAGAGCCGGCGCCTTCCCGCCGAGCTCTGGCGCCGCGCTTTCTGCAAGCTGGCGATCCTGAACGCAGCGATTACGCTGGACAATCTGCAAGTGCCGCCCGGGAATCACTTGGAGGCGTTACGTGGAGACCGAGCCGGACAGCACAGCATTCGCATCAATGACCAGTATCGAATCTGTTTTGTTTGGCGGGATGGGAATGCGTTTGATGTCGAGATCGTGGATTACCACTAGGAGCAGCGGCCATGGCCAGAGCGAAGAAGGTGTTTGCGGTGCATCCGGGAGAAATCCTGAAGGCCGAATTCATGGAGCCGATGGGGGTGAGCGCGTACGCGCTGGCCAAGGCGCTCGATTTTCCCGGTGTTTATGACGTAATTCGTGGAGAACGGGCCATCAGCGCGGATACGGCCATTCGCCTGGGGAAGTATTTTGGTTTGCCGGCCCAGTTCTGGCTGAATCTGCAGAACGATTACGATTTGAGAATTGCGGCGACGCGCGGCGTTGGCGCTCGGGTCAAGCCGCGCAAGGCGGAGGAGTCAGGGCGGGCCGTGGCTGCGCGGTAGACCAACTGGGTTAGAGACTTAGTTTGTCGGTTGCCCTTGCGATGGGAATCTAGTCGAGGCGGAGCGGCTGAGCGTTTATTAGGATTTATCAACAATCAGCTCGGCGGCTCAGCTTTTCTGCGCGAGGTAATAGGTGTTGCTCCCGCTGTCGGCGTGGACGTCAGCCAATGTGAAGCTGTGGTCGCCGAGGATACGTCGGTAGCTGTCGGCATTGTAGGAGAAATATCGAAACGTCACGCCGTTCATCTTTCCCTCTTTGGCATCTAAACCGTCGACGTCTCCGGATGTGAAGAGGAACGGCGCACCGCTCTTAAGGATGCGCGAGACATTTGCGATTGCCCGAATCGCGTCCTCTGGGTTCAGATGGAACATGACGCCCCACGCAACCGCAGCATCGAATATTCCATCGGCGAACGGACACGACTCAACAACTCCTCTAACAGCAAACGCTTCGGGGCAGTTCTGCTTAAAGTGTGCAAGCATCGCACTTGAGCTATCTAGGCCGATGACTCGGTGGCCCTGGCTCAGCAAGGCGCGTGTGATGGGCATGCCGGTGCCACAACCAACATCGAGCATAAGCGATCGCCGTGGGATCGATGACGCTAGCGCGGTCGCTTCGGGCACGCCTGTCTGATCGACGCGCTCCGATGCATACCACTCCGCGATTAGGTCGTACTCGCGCACGTTGAACCCCTAGTTTGTATACGCTTTTTAGTTGCAGATGACGTAAGCCGCTAGCGCGTTTTGAGTGCGGACAACTTACCCCGCCAACTCCCGCTCCGCTCCCCGAAACAGCGCCCGCAACGCGCGGATCACGAACCGCACCATCAGAAAAACGATGACGACGAATATAACGGCAAGTGTCCCTGCGACATAGGGATGTCGCGTGGCCAGCCACGTCAGCCCGATGGCAAGAACGTCTTCGCCCAGGCTCAGCGTGATATTCGACAGCGGTTCCGGCGAAGGCGTAACTGCTGCTCGCGCGGCGGTTTTCCCGCCGTGAGCCGCCAAGGCGACGGCCGCGCCGAGCAAGGTTGCCAGCAACTGCTCCGCGGGAGAAAGCTGGTTCGTTGCCTGATAGGCCAGAAGCCCCGCCACCGGAACCCGCACGAAAGTGTGCAAGGCGTTCCAGATCAAATCGAAAGCAGGGATTTTGTCGGCGAAGAACTCCACCAGAAAAAGCGCTGTGCTGGCCGCAACGACCGGCCAACTCTGAAGCAAGTGCAGTCCCGGAGGCAGCGGCAAGTGCCCAAACCGCGCCAGCAGTCCAAGAACGGCTACGGTGGCGTAAAGATTCAGTCCGGCAGCGAAGCCGATAGCGGCCAGCAAGGCAAACAGCTCAGCCGGCGGGATTTTCAAAACGTCTAGCATACCGCTGAATCTTCGGTCCTAGGTCTTAATAGTCTTTTTAGTCTTTAGAGCCCAGAGTGTCCTGTAAATGAGATGCGCCGAGTGAATTACCATCTTCCGTGCGCGCCAACAAGAGCGGCGACCTCAGGGGCTAAAGCCCTGTTTTTCAAAGGATCGAGAACGGCGCGGCTGGAAAGCCGCGCCCTTTCAAAACCGATTTATGAGATATAGTAAAGCTCAGTCGGATGAGGTCCTAGAACCTAAGACCTAACATCCAGAAACAGCAAGAGCCGCTCCAAGATCCGGTCGGGAGCGGCCCACAAACCCTTGTTACTGCTTCGTCTTACAAAGTCGATTCGATCTCGAATCCCCACGCCTCCAGAAGAGGCTCGGGAATGTATTTCGAATTCTTGTTGCGGCGCGCCCATTCACGCAAACGAGTCGATCTCAAATATTGATCGGGGGAGAGCTTGTATTCGCGCACAACTTGCTCGAATTCCGTGATGGTGGGGGTAATCGGCCCGATCGGTTCGGGCTTGCCCCAGTTCGGGTTTCCGCGTCGCTTCGCCATTAAGATGCCTTTCTGCTTAGACAATGAACTGAACAACAGCCTACAACCAAGCTAACTATATGATTCTCCATACGGTCCGCAGGATTCAGTGGAGAACCTCTTACGCCGCGGACAAGCTTCTAGCTGCGTTATGATCCACAGCAACGGCAGAGTTAATCGGAGACTGGATATCGTACAGTCATTTCTCTCTAAAAGTCAACGGTAATTTTACCCAGAAAGCGTTAGGCAATTGGTTTAAGTTATTGGAACAAACCGACTTGCACGAAAGGCCAGTCGCTTTCGGCTGACTTTGCGATTGCGGAACCTCCTCGCCCCGGCGACCGGTGTTGGGACAGGTCGGGGTTACGGCGGTAACGAAGTCCTAGCCGCTCGCCGTTGATCCTGCCCCCGAATGGACATAGAGTGCAAGAAAAGGATGCTTAGCAGGTCCCCGCAGGTCGGCTCGAATGAACAGCCCGAAGGAGCAAATGCCGAACAGGAACTGCTAGGGTATTTCCTCGGATGAACTCGGCTATCAATTTGAATGCGTTGGTCTTATGCTCCGACGAGAAGATCGTGCGGGTGCTGCGGCGCACGCTGGGCGACCTTGATATCGGGGTTGAGCTGTGCGGCGATGCGGATAGCGCTCTGCGCAAGCTGACCCGGCGGCGCTTCGAAGCGATCATCGTGGACTTCACCGGGGAAGGATCGCGCGAGGTTTTGCGCAGCGCGCGCAGCGCCCCCTGCAACAAGCAAGCGGTCGCGGTTGCGATCGTTGATCCGGCGATCGGCCTGAAGACGGCATTTGAACTGGGAGCTCATTTTGTGCTGTACAAGCCCGTATCGGCCGAACGGGCCAAGTCCAGTTTCCGCGCGGCGCGGGCTCTAATGAAGAGCGAGCGCCGGCGCAATGCACGCGTGGCGGTGCAGATTCCGGTCGTGCTGCGCAACCTGGACGGCGGCCCGAACCTGAAAGTCACGACCACCGATCTCAGCGAAGGGGGTATGGCTGTTGCCATGTCCGGGCGGCGCCATCCTACTGGGCGCTGGCAGATTGCCTTCAGCTTGCCAGGCACTCAAATTAATCTGGAGTTGCACGCCGAATTCGCCTGGGAGGGAACCGCAGAGCAGGCGGGTCTTAGGTTCCTCGAGGTCCCGCCGGCTGAAGCGCTCAAATTGCGGGACTGGCTCAAGAGAAGCTCTCCTGACGCCGAGCAGGATGACCCACCCATTCGTGGCCAACTGACCGACCTGACTCTGGGTGGATGCTACCTAGAGATTCCAACGCCGTTTCCCGTGTCCAGTCGGGTGACCCTTTCGATGCGCGCCGCCGCAGTCGAAATCCGGGCTCAAGGAGTAGTCCGGGTCATGCATCCGGATAAGGGAATGGGTGTGGAGTTCCTGAAATCGACGCCGGATCATCGGTCAGCGGTAGAGAGATTTATGGCCGTGCTTTCCGAGAACCGCGGTTTGCTGCCGGAGCTGCTTGTCGAACCGGAAGGTCTGGAATTTGAACGCGGCAAGGGCCGGCGAGCCTTGGTCGAGACAGACGATCCTCTGCTGCAGTTGTTTTATGGTGAGCCGCTCACTGCGGATGCCTTCCAGGCGGCACTGCAAAAGCAACGCGGCACGGCACCCGCAGTCGCCGCTGCCGCGGCCGGAGCCTCCGCATAACGCTAGGCGCTCGCAGCCAGTGAGGGCCTGCTGGCGGAACGGCACACAATCAGAGCCAGAACAGTGGGGTGAGGCCGGCGGCCGCAAGACCGGCCAGGAAGCTCAGTGCTTGGATTCCGGTCCTCTTATCAGCCAGGCTGTAAGCGTAAATCCCTTTGACGAGGTTGTTGCTTGCGGCAGCGATGACCACTGCTGAAGCAGCGATCTTCAACGGCGTGAGCGTGCCCGCAGCTTGCGTCATTCCCATGATGAACGGATCTACGTCGGTCACCCCCATGATGGCAGCGAGCACTTTGACCCAGGAAGGTCCCAGATGAGTGACCGCAAGCTGGGTGGCGACCAGCATGCCGAGAAAAAGAAGAGCAAAGAGAAAAGCTGCGCTCAATTCGAGCGGATTGTGCGGCTGATATTCGCGCTTGACGTCGGAAGGTTGCGCGTCCGGCCGGTGCGACCAGATCCAGCCAGTCGCGATGGCAAGAACGGCGAGCCCGACAAAGGGTAGGGCCAAAACACCCGCCAATTGGTGGTTGAACAGAGCGATGAGCGCGACCAGGCGCACATACATCACGCCCGAGGCGATCAGAATCGCGCCTGAGAACAAATGAGGGTGCTCCTCACTAGCAGCTCTGCGCGAAATTACTACCGTGGTTAGCGTCGATGAATAAGCGCCGCCGAGGAAGGCGGCCAACACAATACCTCCACGTTGCTTCGTTACCTTCTGCAGAACATAGCTGCCATACGAAATCGTGCTTACGGCGACGACAACCAGCCAGGTCTTGAAGGGATTGATGTGAAAGCGCGTGAATTCCTGGCGGGGAAGAATGGGCAGAATGACTGCGCTCAGCAGGAGGAATTTGGCGAACGTGAGAATTTCGTCGGAGGGGATGCGGGTGGCGACACCCTCCAAAACGGCTTTGAGCTCCAGCAACAACAGGCTGGCAACGCTCAGGGCCGTGGCTATCCAGAAATGGCCGTAGTAGACCAGCGCTCCGACCAGAAATGTCGCCAAGCCAGACATTTCCGAGGTCACGCCCGCTGTCTCGGAGGTGCATAGTTTGCGCCAGTACGACAGCAAGAGAAAGCTGCCGACCACTGCGAAAGCCAGGGACACCGCCAGGAACTGACCACCGGACAGGAGCGCGGCCGAATAGCCAATCAAGCCAATCAGCGGGAAGGTGCGCACACCTCCGAAAGAGTAATGTCCCTGCGTTACCTTGCGTTCCTCTCGCTCCAGGCCGATCAGGAAGGACAAGAACAAGACCAGTAGAATCTTAACGGCTTCGGGAGGAAGCCCTCGATATGCGTCCATTAAAGCGTTTTCCATGGAACACGGCATTGTGTCACAAGGGAGTCACGGCTGCAAAACTTTGCAGCGTCAAAGATTTGCAGCCTTGTTGCCGTGCAAGCTTTCTCCCTCGCGACGTTCTCGAAAAAGGGGAGACACGCGGCCCCTGCAGTGTTAAGCTTGTTTGGCTTGAAATGCCGCACTGGGAGCCATGTTTATGCGCAAGCAAAGAGGTTTCTCGCTCATCGAATTGCTGATCGTTGTTGCCATCATCCTGATTATTGCCGCCATCGCGATTCCCAACCTGATGCACGCGCGCATGGCTGCTAATGAGGCGTCGGCTGTGGAGTCCATCAAGGCAATCAACACTGCGGAGATCACTTACAGTTCCACGTATCCGTCTGTCGGTTTTGCTCCCAGTCTGGCGGCGCTCGGAGGCGTCACTCCGTGCGTGCCCAACTCGGCGACCGCCTGCTTGATTCCCAGTGACCTGGCGGGAGGCGCCAAGAGTGGTTACACCTTCGCAGCGACCGGCTCGGGTGGTCCTCCGGCGACCACGTACTACGCGACCGCCGTACCTTCCGCCCTGAACCAGACAGGCACGCGCAGTTTTTGCTCCTTCGAGGATGGGGTCATCCGGGTGCAGCCGACAGGCGCGGCCATTGCCAGCGAAGCGGCTTGCGAGGCGCTGCTGCCGCTGCAGTAGTTCGGCCGGACGCTGGCAAAACGCTCTAATTCATGGGATCTGCCAGACCGTGTCCAGCACGGTGCCATCCACCCATTTCACCACGGCCACCGGGCGTTCCCCTCGCTTCGGCCTTTGTGGCTTGCCGCCGCAGATGCGCTCGACTTCCTTCTTGATGTCTTCGAGCTGACGAATGGGAAGTTTCGATCCTTTGACAGTATCCAGCAGATCCTGTCGCCGCGGGTTGATCGCGATGCCGCGTTCGGTGACCACCACATCAATCAATTCGCCGGGGCCGCATAGAGTGGTGACTTCGTCAACGATCACGGGAATGCGGTCGCGGAAGGAGGGCACGGCCAGGATGGTGCACCCGGCGGCGAGGCAGTTCTGCCAGCCGCCGATGCCGTGCAGGAGCCGGCCATCGGAGTGAGTGACGACATTGGCGTTGAAATTGGTGTCAACTTCGGTCGCGCCGAGTACCACCGCATCGATCATCGACGCAAAGTTCCCCTTGCCGTGGTAGTTGTATGACGTGAACGGCGAAGTCGCCACGTGGCGTGGGTTGTTTGCGATGGAATGCACGCCGTCGAGATCAAAAGTCTGGCCGTCGAGGATGTAATCGGTCAACCCTTGTTCGAGCAATTCGACCAGGTATTTGGTCGAGCCGCCACGCACGAAGCGTGCTTTCACGCCGGCTTGCTTCATCATCTGCGCAAGGCAGCTGACGAAGGCCAAAGCGATTCCACCCGCACCCGCCTGAAACGAGAATCCATCGCGCATAATGCCGGCGTCGCGCAGAAAGCGCGCCACAAACTCGGCGATGCGAAGGCGATCAGGCGAGCGCGTGATCTGGGTCGTGCCGGAAACGATTTTCGCCCGGTCGCCGATGGATTTCACTTCGACCACGTAATCCACGTTGTTGCCTTGAATCTGCCAGGGAACGCAGGGGAAGGGAACCAAATTGTCGGTGACGGCGACGACATGATCGGCATAGGTCGAATCGGCGAGAGCAAAGCCGAGAGAGCCGCAAGCGGATTTTCCGTGCGAGCCATCGCAGTTGCCGAAAGGATCGGCGGTGGGCGCAGCGATGACGGCGATGTCAATGTGGACTTCGCCATCCTGAATGGCTTGCCAGCGGCCGCCGTGTGAGCGCAGAACGCCCATGCCGCGCATCTTGCCTTGCGTGCAGTAATCGCCCAGCGGTCCGTTCATGCTGCCTTCGATGTGGTCGATGACGCCCGCTTGCATCAGTTCGATCGCATCTTTCTGCGAGGGGAATGACGCACTGGGGAACCACATGAGATCTTTGACGCCGATTCGCGCGGCGGCCTCGAGCGCCATCAGCGCGACGCGGTCGCCGTCGCGCAGATGATGATGGGAAGAGATGACCATGCCGTCGCGCAGGCCGCATTTCCGCAGAGCGGTTTCGAGATCGCCGACACGCTTGTCGCCGTTGGCGGGATAATTGGCCGCTGTACGGACGGGAGGCGAAGCCTTGCTGCCGCGCGGCTGGTATTTTCCCACGCCCATGTATGCCGTCTGAGCGCAGCCATTCACCGTTTCCGGGACCATGCGGCCGGCGGCATTGGTGATAAGTTCTGTTTTGTCGAGAATGGCCATTGTTGCCTCAATGCAAACAGCACTCAAGCTCCCAATCGGTGAGGACCCGCTTTGAAAGGGCGCGGCTTCAGCCGCGTCGATTGGAGCTACAAATCACGGGGCCTTTAGGCCCTGAGGGTTGATCCCCTCAGCGGCTAAAGCCGGACTCATTTTGTTGCCTCTTCGGCACGCCTGAAAGGCGTGCCCTTTCAAAACTAAATCACAACCAGTGTGCCGCGCTTCAGTCCACCAAACCCATTGCTTTCGCCCGCGCCATCAACTTTAGTGCCCGATTCACGACCGGAGGATCGATCATCTTCGATCCCAGGCTGACGACGCCCAAACCTCTTTCCTGCGCTTCGTTGTAGGCAGCAACAATTTTGCGAGTGCGGTCAATTTCTGCCGCTGTGGGTGAAAACGCTTCATGGATCACCGCAATTTGCAACGGGTGAATGCAGCCCATGCCTTCAAAGCCGAGAGCGCGTGAGTTCAGGCCCCATGCGCGCAAACCCTCCATGTCGCCGACGTCCCCGAATACGGAATCGATGGCTTGCACGCCGGCAGCATGAGCCGCGTTGACTACGCGCTGCCGGGCGAACAGAGATTCCGCGCCGGTGGCAGTTTTCACCACCCCGAGATCGGCCGTGTAATCTTCCAGGCCGATGGTGAGCGCGGCGATCTGCTCGCTGGCGGTGGCGATGGCGAATGCGTTCTCGATGCCGAGCGCGGATTCGAGAATCGGCATGAGCCAGATGGGACGGCTGATGCCGTAATCCGCTTTGACTGCTTCGATGCGCTTGCCAGCTTCAATAACCTGGCCGGGATTCTCGACCTTGGGGACAAGGATCAAGTCAGGCGATTCGGGCACGATCTCGTCCAGGTCTTCGAGTCCCAGCGGGAGTTGATTGATGCGCACCATGCGCTCGCACTGAAGAAAATCGACCGCGCGCAGAGCGTTGCGCACGAGCAAGCGGGCTGCGTCTTTTTCGCTGGAGTGAACCGAATCTTCCAGGTCGAGGATGACGCCATCGGCCCCGTGCAGCGCAGCATTGATGAAGTACTTGGGCTCGCTGCCGGGAACGTAGAGGCGCGAGCGCCGCATGCGGTCGCGAGAGGAAGGCTCGGGCAGGGCGATCCGGCTGGGGAGGACGCGCGTGCCCTCGCCAAGCCCGGCTCGCCTCACGGCTGCTTCGATGCGGGCGGCAATCACGAACGGCAGCGCGCCTTCGTCGCGAATTTGAATCTGGGCATGCCTTACGCCGAGGGCTTCGAGCACCTCTTCGGCCTGGCGGCGGATCGCGTCGCCATAGTAGGGCTTGACCCGTGACTCTAGTTCGATATCAATACCGCCGCGCGAGCGCGGCTCAATCCGAACGTAAAGGTCGGACCGAACGTCGGCGCCCCAGCGGCCAGCCTCACTTGTACGAGTATCCGTGGCAACTGTCATACGCGTTCCATCCTATTTGCCGATTCTTGCGAGCGCCGGCTGCGTGCCATCTCCCCGAACGGGTTATTCCGCCAGCTTGGCTAGAACCGCGTCCGTCATCTGCACTGTGCTGGCTGCGCCCTGGCAGATGGCCTTGGCTCCGCCGGGAATCCGCATCATATCGTAGGTGCGGATCTTGCCCTCTTTGACGACCCCCGCAATCGCGTCTCGAATGCGCCGGGCCTTTTCGGTTTCGCCGACGTGATCGAGCATCATGACCGCCGACAAAAACATCGCGATCGGATTCACGATCGGCGGATTGAGCTCGGCATACTTCGGCGCAGAGCCATGGGTGGGCTCGAAGACGGCGACTTCGTCTCCGATGTTGCCCGACGCGGCGAAGCCCAGGCCGCCGATCAGCCCTGCGAACGCATCCGAGATCACGTCACCAAAGAGATTCGAGGCCACAACTACACCGTAGTCTTCCGGATTCTTCGTTAGCCACATGGTCTGCGCGTCAATGTTGGTGGACCAAAGCGCAATGCCAGGATATTCCTTTGAGACAGCCTTGGCTTCTTCTTCCATCATTCCCGAGGTTTCGCGGAGCACGTTGGGCTTCTCGCAGATGGTCACAGATTTGTATCCGTATTTCTTCGCCCAATCAAACGAGGCCTTGCAGATTTTGTGCGCAGCATTGCGCGTGATGATGCGTACAGAAATGGCAAGATCGGGGCCGGGAATTGCTGCGAATGGTTTGAATTTCGGATGCCTAGCCAGCGCGGCGCGAACCTGCTCGGGGGGATTGGTCCATTCCACGCCGGCGTAGAGCCCTTCTGTGTTTTGCCGGAAGACGACCACATTGACGATCGGTTCTTCGAAGCCGCCATCGGCCCGCTTGCGAATAAAATTCAGAGGATTGCCTGGAAAGGAAATGCATGGGCGCACGCAGGTGTCGAGATGGAAGCGCTGGCGCATGGTGACAATGGGACTGAAATACGAATATCCCTTGCCTTTGAGCGCCGGGCTGAGCTCGGCTTCGGCTTCTTTCTTAGGCTTGGAGGTGATCGCGCCGAACAGTCCCAGCTTGTGCTTGGCCAGCAGGTCGATGGTGCGCTGAGGAAGAGCGTTACCTTCGCGGCACCAGCAGTCCCAGCCAATGTCGGCATGGATGTATTCGGCGTCGAAGCCGACCGCCTTGAGAAGCCGCAAGGCTTCAGGAAGAACCTGGTTCCCGATGCCGTCCCCAGGCATCGTGACGACGGTGTATTTGGGCATGATAGTCCTTAGTGAAGCCATTGCGCGATTGCGCGATTGAGTGATTGAACGATTGAAGAATCTGCTGTGATCAATCACTGAATGACTCAATCGCTCAATGACGCGATGTTAGTCCTAGTTTCTTTGCCACTACGTTCTCCGCGCCGCCGGCAATCACCAGCGACTGCGGCACGGTGCCTAGCGGCGGGAAGCCAAAATTCTCGCCTCGCCATGACAGTGTGCTCGCGGTAAAGTCGATCTGCACTTCCTCCCCTGGGATGATCGTTTTTTCTTTCGCAGCAATCTCCTCGGCGAACTGTTCTCGCAATCGTTTCACCAGTGCCGGAACCTCGATACACAAGAAGCCGTTGTTGTAAGCGTTGCGCAGATACGTTTGCGAGAAGCTGGCCGCGATGACGAGCGGAATGCCTTTCGCCTTCAGGCAGGTGACGGATTGTTCGCGGCTCGAGCCCGTGCCGAAGTTGAATCCGCCGACAACGACATCGCCCGCGCGTGTGCGCTCGGCGAACTGCGGATCGTAATTCTCCATAACGACTTTGGCCATCATCTCGAACGTCATGTCGTCGCGGTACGTGTAATCCTTGCCGTAGATCGCGTCCGTGTTGATGTTGTCCTGCGGCATGAAAACCAGCCGCCCTTGCACGCGCTCGGGGAAGCCGGGCAGAATCTCCACGCGCTCGGCGGCAGGAGCGGTGGAAGCGAACTCCTGATACTGGCGAACCGGCGTGCCATCGGCGAAACGATTCGGCCCGGTAATGTAGCCAGCCACCGCCGACGCCGCGACGACCTCGGGACTCGCCAGATAGCATTGGGCGTCGCGCGATCCCATCCGGCCCTTGAAATTGCGGTTGGTGGCCGAGATGCCGACCTCGCCTTTCTCCAGAAGCCCGGTGCCCAGGCCGATGCAAGGTCCGCAACCGGGCGGCAATGGAATCGCTCCGGCGTCGAGCAGTGCCTGCCATACACCGCTCTTTTCGGCTGCCTGCTGCACCCATGCGCTGGCGGCGCCCAGGTAGAACTTCACGGCGGGCGCGACTTTCTTGCCGCGCAACACGCGAGCCGCAGCTTCCAGATCGTCCGCGCGAGAATTCACGCAAGAAACCAGGTAGGCCTTCTGAATGGCAACCTTCTTCTTTTCGATATCGGCGAGGGACTGCATCACCTGCACCGTGTCTGGCCCGGAAACGTGCGGGGTGACCTGGTTCAGATCCAGAACAATGCGGGCCGCGTATGAAGCATCGGAATCCGGAAGCGGCGGGTTGGCCGCCCATTCGGCAACGTCCGCTTCCGTGAATCGCTCAACTCCGACAGCCTTGAGCCGCCGATGCACGCCGCGCAGATATTCAATCGTGATTTCGTCGACCGGGAACCATCCCACCAGCGGTCCCCACTCCGTGCTCATGTTGGAGATGGAGAAGCGGGCGTCCATGGGCAGGCTCGCAACGCCCCGCCCGGAAAATTCCACCGCCGCATTCAGCGCCTCGTCGTGGTTGTATAAGCCGCAGAGCGCGATGATTACATCTTTTCCGGTGACGCCATCCGGCAGCTTGCCTTCCAGCACGACCTGAATCGTCCGCGGAATTTGCCACCAGAACTCGCCCGTGGCCCAGACCGCAGCTGCGTCGGTGCGGACGATTGGGGTGCCCACAGCGCCCAGCGCGCCATACATATTGGAGTGAGAATCGGAGGCGACCACAAACGACCCTGGTACGACGTATCCGCGCTCGACCATGATCTGATGGCCGATGCCCGAGCCGGCAGGGTAGAAGTCAACTCCGTGTTCTTTGGCGAAGGCTTCGATGGAGCGGTACTTCTTCAGATTGGCTTCGTCGTGATTCTGGATGTCGTGATCCAGGGCAAAGACAAGTTGCCGCAGGTCACAGATCTTCTTTGCACCGATTGCTTTGAACTTGCTCATCACCGCCGACGTGTTGTCGTGGGTCATCACATGAAACGGCCGGACGGAGAGAAAGTCGCCAGCGCGCAAGAGTCGGTCAGGACCCTCCGCCATGTGTTTCTGTGTGATCTTCTCGACAACCGTCTGGCCCATAAATCACCAGTCCCCATGTCCCAGAGGCGCTCGTCAGGGAGTCTGCGGAGGCGCAGCATCGTCGGTCAAAGGCACGGCGAGATCGCGAACCATCTCCGCAAGCGTTGCGTAGCGCTCGGTCAAGCGCAAGACAATTGTTTCGTTGAGATTCATCATGAGTTCATCGCGCGACGGATCGATATTTCCTATCTTGCTTTGCGGCGATTCACCCTCGCGGCAGCAGTCCTTCTGCGTTTTCCTGTTCTTACGTCAGCCTCGAGCAGCGCCATCAGCGCGCTCACTGAGCCGAGGCGGTCAAGATACCAGACTGCATCTCTGACGCGTTTCTGCGCAGTCCTGGAAAGCACTCCTTCAGCGAGTGCGGCAAATTTCTCTTCTATTTCCTGATCGGTCAGCGGATTGCGCGGGTCGCCCTTGGGGTAGTCCAATTGCCTGCTGAATGAACGCCCGTCGGTGGTGTGAATATTCACGATCACCCGTTGCAGCGCTGGAAATACTCTCTCGATCTCCGGATCCGCGACCACTTCAACTTTGTTCAATTGCTCCCGAATCTTCTCATCCATGATCTTTTCCATGGTGAACTGCACCGGCGTGACCTGGCGGTCCACGAGAGCTGCGGCAACGACGTAGGGCAGGGAATGATCGGCGGTCTCCTTGGTATGCGGATCGTACTTGCTGGGATCGGAGAGAATGTCGGCCGCGCGCGCCAGCGAGCGAATCTGAATCTGCCCTACTTGCTCGGGATGCAAATCGTTCGTTTTGACCAGATCGAGCACAGCCGAGATGGGCGTATGCGTGAGGGCTTCCGTCGGAAAGGCCTTCATGCCGCACTGCGTGATACGCCAGGATTCGCCCAGGCCATCGGTTAGAAGATTGAGCTTCCAGTCCGGGCCAAAAACATGGGTAAGGCCCTCTTTACCGTCAATTACGTGCTCCGGCCCCGAGAAGCCGTTCTCGGCCAGCAGCGCGGCCAACACGCCGCTCTGCGTTGCCATGGGATCGACCGTGTTCTTCATCATGGTCAGCTTGCCGGCCGTGACGGCGCCCAGGGTGCAGTGGCGGCTGGCCGAAATGCCGATGGCGTGCTGTATTTGCTCCCAAGACAAATGCAGAGCGCGCCCGGCGACGATTGGCGAAACGAACGCCGTCAGGGTCGCGTGATGCCAACCGCGCTCGCGAATTCCCGGGAAGGCGGCTTCGCAGAGCCGCATTTCGAACTCATGGCCCAGGACGAGGCCGACGATCAGTTCCCTGCCGTCGCTGCCAGTCCGTTCGCAGCAGGCCATCGCCGCAGGGAAAATGTCGGAAGGATGCGAAGGGTCCTGCTTCCAGTATATGTCGTTGTAATCCATGCAACGGATCATGAGCGCGTTGGCCAGCGCTGCCGAAACCGGGTCCATGCGTTGGCCGGTGCCGATCACCGTGGCTGCGCCGGGGCCGGCGATTTCGCCAAGAACCGCGAGCGCAATTTTGACGTCGTGCTGCTGAAATCCGCCCAGGGCGCAGCCCAGCGAATCGAGCAGGAAGCGCTTGGCCTGGTAGACGGCTTCCTTGGAGATGTTTTGATACTCGAGACCGGCTGCCCAGCGCGCCATCTGGGCTGTGACCGGTTCCTTCAGCGCGATCGCTTTTGTAGCGGACAAGAAGTTCTCCTTAGGTTTTCGGCTTGATGTTCTTCGCATTCTTGAACGGCAGGAAGGCCATGAAATCGGCGTGATGCACGATGAAGGCCTCCGTCGTGCGCTTGACCAGATCGCCCTCTGCGGCGTGTGCCGCAATAATGTGGCAGACCGCGTCCGGCACCCCGCATTCGAGCGCCAGCGCGACTCCGGTGAACGGATGGCGCAAGGCCTCACCGCGTTCGCTCTGCCGGCTCTTGCCGTCGGGGCCGAGTTCGTATTCCAGCAATTTGCCCACGTCAGCGAGAATGGCGCCGGCAATCACCGTATCCATATCTATGGGCAGCCCCCGGCCCATGAATGCCTGCATGGCTTTGGCGGCATCGCGCGCGATATGCACGACACAGCGTTTATGTTCCATGAAGGTGATGGGACAGTTGGGCACAAGCAATGTAAAAGGGATCTGGTTGAGGTTGTCGGCCTTTAACGGGCTGCGCTCCAACGCTTTGATCCACGTCTGGGTAACTTGTTCACGCAATTGGAGATCTTCGATCCAGTCGATCTCCGGCCAGAGCCGCTTGATGGTTTCACGCATGCGGGCATTCCAGGAAAAACCTATCATTATAGGCCAGACGGCTCCTGAGGGCAGTGACGGCGGCACAGAATCATGCCGGGCGAAATTTACCTTGGTTCTATTGAAAACACGAACGATCTAGCGTTTCTTGTTGGGCGGGGTTAAGAGCTTAATCTTGAAGATCAGGTTCTCGTTCGCGACCTCGTCGTGCCGCTTGTCACCCTCTTTGGTTGAGTACTTCACTCCTTGCGCAATGTAGTATACGGTCAGGCGATCACCAACCTGCAGGTGGGTTGCGGCTTTAATAGGCTGTCCATCCTGGTCAACTATTTCGACCGGATGCTTGAGCACGCCAGTGAAGTTCTCACTCTTTCCCTTGTGCTCGTACGACAGTGTCAGTGCACCTCTATCATGATCCACGGTCGTTAGTGTTCCTGTCCAGGTGTCGCCGTGGTAGTTGAACGTGTAGAACCCAGGCTCCGCTGTGCCATGCTGCCATGCGGCAAGAGGAGCACAAGCCAAGGCTACGAAGAGAATTCCCGCAATGCGGAAGAACATACAAGCCCCCGCGCGAACGACAAAAGGCCAAACGCGAACGGCCGCCGCCAAAATTGTGCGCCGATGAGGACACCTTGCGCAAGCGCTTCGTTAGCTGCGGGCGAGTTCGCGGAGGCGGTCGGCAGCAATCTCGGGCGTGATGTCGCGTTGCGGCGTGCCGAGCATTTCGAAGCCGACCATGAACTTGCGGATAGTCGCCGAGCGCAGCAGCGGGGGATAGAAATGCGCATGGAAATGCCATTCCGGATGATTGGCGCCGTCGGTCGGCGATTGGTGGAAGCCCATCGAGTAAGGGAAGGGAACGCCGAAGACCTTGTCGTAGGTTGACGCGATCTTCTGGAGCATTGCGCTGAGGGTGCGAGGTTCGTCGCCAGCGAAGTTGCTCATGCTTCCGAAATGTCGGCGGCTGCATAAGAGAATCTCGAACGGCCAAACCGCCCAGAAGGGCACCAGAGCCACGAAACCCTCGTTCTGACACACGACGCGGGTTTGCTCGCGTTCCTCAAGGGCAACGTAATCGCACAGTAGACACTTGCCGCGCGACTCGAGGTACGCCCGCTGCGCTACCAGTTCTTTCGCCGGAGCGTCCGGGATCGATGCCGTGGCCCATATCTGACAATGAGGATGCGGGTTACTGGCGCCCATCATGGCGCCGCGATTCTCGAAAATCTGCACGTGGTGGCGGTCGCCGAGTTCCCGGAACTGTTCCGCCCAAGTGTGGACGACCCGCTCAATGTCGCTGAGTGGCATGGTCGAAAGCGTCAGATCGTGGCGAGGCGAAAAACAAATCACGCGGCAGATTCCCGGCTCGGCCTCGGCTACGGCCAACCCGAGGTTGTTCAGGTCCAGTCGCTCGGGCACGGTTTGCGGTTTGAGCGCGGCGAAGTCGTTGTCGAAAACGAAAGTCGAGGTATACGCTGGATTCCGAACTCCTCCTACCCGCGCATTCCCCGGACAGAGATAGCAGGTCGGGTCGTAAGCAGGCTCAGGTGTGGTCTGCAACTTCGCGACTTCCCCGTGCCAGGGCCGAGTCGCACGATGAGGCGAAACCAGCACCCACTCGTTGGTTAGGGCATTCAGCCTGCGATGAGGATCTTCGGTCAGTTTCAAGTTTGGGGCCACGCAACATTCTACGAGCGCATGCAAGGTTGAGAACAGGGCTGAACTCCGCACAAACTAGTGGTGGATTCTTCCGTCGAAAAGGCAGCAACCGCAAGTGAGCAAGCCCTGGACAGCGGTAGTAACGAATCTATCTCCCGCCGCTGAGAACGAGTTTGTCCGCCCCTAAGGCTCTGCACCTTGGTAACTCGCTAGTACCCAAACGCGCGACTAAACTTCCTCCCGGGGGTTTACTCTCGCATGATCAGCAAAATCACGAAGTCACTCATAGTCCTGGCAGTCGGTGGCCTGATGACGATCGGTTCCGCCGCTGCGCAAACCCAAAACAGCAACACTTCCGGTGCCGGTGCAGGCCAGGTTGATCCCGGCCATCCGCGCGTCAATCAGGTCAATCGGCGCGAAACCAACCAGCAGAACCGCATTGCCAACGGCATCAAGAACGGGCAACTGAAGCCCGGACAGGCGGCCCGTCTGGAACGCGGCGAACAGCGCCTGCAGAACAACGAAAAGAAAGACATGGCCAAAGACAATGGCCACCTGACCAAGCAGGACCAGAAGCAGCTCAACCACGAAGCCAACAACATGAGCAAGCGCATTTACAACGACAAGCATCCTGCCAAGTAGATTCGGCATCTCCCAATTCGTCAGGTAGAAGAGAGAGCCGCAAACCTGCGGCTTTTTTCTTTTGTTCCCGCTCTACATCCACATTAGTGCGGAATTGATGGTAAGCTAGCGACTCCGCGCGGGAGGGAGGCTGGTTTCCCAGCCGGAAGTCGGCGCGATTCCCTTATAATGACACGGTCTTAGCGGGTTCTCGATTGCATCCAAGTTCAGAAGAAATACGCTTGCGTGCCTCAGCTATGGCGGTAGATCCCAAGATTGCAAAGCCTGGAATCGAGGTGGCGAGCGTGACCGACGTCGGTCTGCAGCGCGCGAATAACGAAGATTCCTGCCTTTACTGGGAACCCGACGGTGACGAGGAATTCCGCCGAAAAGGCCGGCTCGCCGTCGTCGCGGACGGCATGGGCGGATACGAGGGCGGGCAGGAAGCCAGTCGCCTGGCGGTGGAGACGGTCCGCAGCGTTTACGACAACGCTTCCGGGAACGATCCCCAAAAGGCGCTGGTCGAGGCCCTGGTTTCGGCGCACCGCAACATTCAGCGCTATGCCGAAGAGCACCCGGAGTTGCTGGGCATGGGGACCACGTGCACGGCGCTGGCCATTGTGGGTCAAGAGCTGCATTTCGCGCACGTGGGGGACAGCCGTTTATATCTTGTCCGCGGCGACTCGATCGCGCGCCTCACGCGCGATCATTCCTATGTTGGGCGGCTGGTAGAGAGCGGGCTGGTGCGCTCCGAAGATGCCGAATCCCATCCGCATCGGCACATTCTTACTGCTGCTCTCGGCTCGGGCACCGAGATCGAACCCGACTTTCCCGAATCTCCCGTCGTTCTCGAGAAAGAGGACACGCTCGTCCTTTGCACCGATGGTCTCTGGAGCCTAGTTAAGGAACAAGACTTGGGACACACCGTGCGGGCCCACAGCGCGGAGAAATCCTGCTACGCGCTGGTGAATATGGCGCTGGAGCGGGGTGGCCCCGACAACATTACGGTGCTGGTTTTGCGAGTTTCCGCCTGAGATTGCCCTTGTAGAAGGACCCCGCCCTAGCGGTCGCCCGGCTTCCGCCTTGAGAACAGCATGTTCAGTCGAGAGTGCAATCGCATGCACACTGGAACGGCGCCCCCGCGCTGGCGCAGGGACTAAGTGCTTCAAAATATGAGTGCTAAGGGAATCGCCGCCCTGGGCCGATGGCACCTGCTCTGGGGTTGACGCCCGCCGCACAACGGCCTCGGAAAAAGTCTCCACCGGAACTAACAGTCCTGCAGTGCGGCAAAAGGTAGACAATAGATCTCTAGTATGATAATTGTAATAGTGGATTAACTTGGGTTCTGACGACTTCTGTTGTTTCCCCGAAAAGTGAAGACGTAAGAAAAAACTCAATAAGGAGAGAACTACACGTCCATGAAACCAACCAAGAGATTGTCTTTGACGGTCCTGACTTTGGCGGCTCTGACGGCTGCTGTTTGGGCGCAAACCGAGACCGCCTCCAACGCCGCTCCGAAAGATGCGCCTGCGGCCTCGCCTGCCACGCCAGCTTCACCGACCGTAACGGCGACCGACATCGAGAGGTTGAAGGAAGCGATCGCCGCGCAGCAACAACAGATTGAGGCCTTGCAGCAGCAGCTACAAAGTGAGAACGAAACCCTCCGGCAGGTTCAATCTGCAGCCGGCGCGTCCGCGAAATCAGATCCCGCGCAAGCTGCGGCAGATTCGCCCCGGCAACTGGCGGAACTGGGAAACGGCCTGGCGGTTCAGCAAGAAGGAGCCGCAGGTCAGGAGGCGGCTGCGGAAGCGCCGCAGACGTTCAACCAGCAGATGGAAGGCCCCATCACGATCCACTTCAGGGGCATCAATATCACACCGGGCGGATATGCCGAAGCAGCATTCATCCGGCGTTCGAGAGCGCTCGCGGCCGATCTCCCCACTCCTTACAACTCCGTGCCCGTGCCCGGCGCCTCGCAGAGCCAGTTGTCGGAGTTCTTCGGCTCCGGCCGCCAGTCGAAGATCACAACCTTCGTCGATGGCCGTCTGAAGAACGTAGATCTGTCCAGCTACGTCTCAGCCGATTTCCTTTCCGCGGGTGTGACCTCTACGTCGAACCAAACCAACAGCTACACTCTGCGTCTCCGCCAGGCCTGGGCGCAGGCAAAATTCACCAATGGCTGGAGCTTCCTGGGCGGCCAGGTCTGGAGCCTGGCGACCGAGAACGGGACTGGAATCTCCCCTGACGATGATCTGGGCAGAACGAACGATGCTCGGCCCAAGACGATCGACCCTTCATATAACGTCGGTTTCGTCTTCGCCCGGCAGTATGGCATCCGTTTGACCAAGTCCTTCGGCGACAAAGTGGCGGTTGCGCTTGCGCTGGAAAATCCGCAGGCCACGCTCACTTCGCATGGCAACGCTTCGAACTACCTGCTCGGCGAGTCCGGCGCCAGCAATAGCTACAACACCACCGCGACCTACTCCTTCAACCCCTCGCCCGACATTATCGCCAAAGCCGCTTTCGATCCGGGCTTTGGACATTACGAAGTGTTCGGGCTGCTCGATCGCTTTACCGGCCGTGTATTTCCCTGCGAGGAGTCCTACACGATCGCCGGCACTCCACCGACGGTTGTAGTTTCTCCTGCCTGCCCGGCTGCCGCCGACGCTGGCACCGCAGCGGCAGCTTTCAACCATTCCGCAAGCGGCGGAGGTTTCGGCGCCAGCGCGCGATGGAACATCGCCCACCGCGTTACGTTCGGCCTGAAGGGTTTCGGAGGCAGCGGAATCGGCCGCTACGGTCCGGCTGGGCTTCCGGACGTCGCGGTCCACGCCGATGGAACCGTTCACTTGGTCAAGAATCTGTTGGGGCTGAGCACGCTGGAGTTGCACATCACCAAGAAGCTGGACCTCGTTGGCTACGGCGGAGCGGAATACGCTGCTCGCACAGTTAGCTTCGATCCTCTGGCCAACAAAGGTGCGGGCACGCTGGTTGGCTACGGCGCCCCAACCTTCAACAATACCGGCTGCTACACCGAGACGACGCCCGGCTCAGGTGGGTTCACACCCGGCTCTCCGGCAACTGGCACATGCACGGCGGACTCGCGGGTCGTCATCGAAGGCACCGCCGGCTTCTGGTATCGCTTCTACAGTGGACCCCGCGGCAAGTTCCAGTTCGGCACCATGTATGCGTACCTGGTTCGCAACACATGGTCAGGCTATGGAAGCCTGCCGGCGGGAAGCAACGGGTTGGAGCCGCACGGAGTCGACAACATGATCTTCACTTCGTTCCGCTACTACCTGCCCTAGAACTCCTGGAGGGTAAAACCTTCAGGCATGCCGTCGGCCCGGTTTTGGTTCTCTCCTTTTCCGGGCCGGCGGTGATAACTTCTTCGCCGCCGACATCGCTATTGTGGGGATGACGGTGGCTCTTTGAGGAAGGATGACATCCAGACGGGATTTCCCGAAGCAGATGTCTGGGGCAACGCTCGTGGCAGGCGCTGCTCCGTCGTTGTCGTGGCCCCTACTCGCGCCTCAAAGCTACGTGAACGATCCTGCCGGCGAAGATGGCAAAGCGCTACCGACCCAGTGTCCTGCAGGCAAGTGGACGCTACGGTAGCGCTGCTACTGCTTAGCCCAAACTACTCAAAAGTATAGAAATCCGGGATGCACTACTGATAGTGCATTACTAGATACTTGGCAGTTATTACATGATGGGTAAATGCAAGGCTCGGGTTGCTTTGAAAGGACACGGCTTCCTAGCCGTGTCGCAAAGGATGCCGATGGAGCGCGGCTTCAGCCGCTGAGGGCTCCAAGGCTAAAGGCCGAGACCTTATCCAGCTGCATCGGCGTGGCTGCAGCACCCCTTCAAAACCAGGCCAGATCTATTCTTTTTCCTCTGAGCTCTTTGCGTCCTCGGCGGTTTTGGTTTCCGGCCGAAGCAAAGGGAACAAAATCACGTCGCGGATGGTGTGCGAGTCAGTCAGCAGCATGCACAGCCGGTCGATGCCAACGCCTACGCCCCCCGCCGGCGGCATCCCGTAGGAAAGCGCACGAATGTAGTCCTCATCCATCTGGTGGGCTTCTTCGTCGCCGCGCTCGCGTTCCTTCAACTGCGCCTCGAAGCGCCGCCGCTGATCCTCTGGATCATTCAATTCGCTGAAGCCGTTGGAAATCTCCATCTGCCCGGCGAAAATCTCCCAGCGCTCGGTCCAGTCCGGCTCGTCGGGTTTCTGCTTGGAGAGCGGAGATACAGCAGTAGGGAACTCGTAGATGATCGTCGGCTGCGTGAGATGTTCTTCGGCTACGGCCTCGAACAACGCCGCAATTGTCTTGCCCGCAACCGCATTCGGATCGTATGCCATGTGCGAGTGCGCGGCATTGAAGCGTTCGACAAGCCTTCTCACACCGTCGGCATTAGTAAAGTCGCTCATCTCCGGTTTCTTTCCGGCCGCTTCCGGCCAGAAATGAATGATCGCCTCCCGCATGGTCATGCGCTGCCAGTTGGCCCAATCGAGTTCGTGGACTATCTCCCTCCCGTCTTCCCGGATGGTCCACTTCGTTTTCGTTCCGCCGGTCACGTCCTTCGCCGCCTGTGTGATCAATTCCTGCGTAAGATCCATTACGCCCTGGTAGTCGGTATACGCCTGATAGAACTCAAGCATGGTGAACTCAGGATTCCACCGCCATCCCAGCCCTTCGTTGCGAAAATTACGGTTGATTTCATACACGCGGTCGAATCCGCCCACCACGAGCCGCTTCAAATACAGTTCCGGCGCGATGCGCAGATAGAGATCCATGTCGAGCGTGTTGTGATGGGTCTTGAACGGCTTCGCCACTGCTCCGCCCGCGATGGGCTGCATCATCGGCGTCTCGATTTCGACGAACCCGTGCGCATCGAGGGTGCGCCGCATGGATTGCACCAGCTTCGTTCGTTTCAGAAAGACCTCGCCCACCTCAGGGTTCATCACCAAGTCAACATAGCGCTGCCGATAGCGCAGTTCTACGTCGGTCAGCCCGTGCCACTTCTCGGGCAGAGGAAGCAGATCCTTGCTGAGAAAGGTGATCTCATCGACGTGAACGGTTAACTCGCCGGTCTTGGTGCGAAACAGATACCCCGTGACGCCGATGTGATCACCTAGGTCAAGCAGCTTGTACAGCTCGAAGCCCTTCTCGCCAACCGCATCTTTCTTGACGTAGATCTGCAGCCTCTTGCCGCCCTGCTGCAGATGGGCAAAGCCCGCCTTGCCCATGAGGCGGATCGCCATGATACGTCCGGCGATGCGGACGTTTACCCGCAGGGCTTCCAGATCGGCCGCCGGTTTGTCGAACTCCGCCCAGATTTGTGGAATTGTGTGCGTGAATTCGTACTTGCGTGGATACGCTTGCTGGCCCAGCGCCTCAATCTGTTTCAGCTTTTGCAGGCGTAACTTGTAGATGTTCTCGTCGAGTGCCAATGGGCTCCTTCGGTCAGTGATAGTTTCGCAGCAGTTCCCGGAAACGGTGAAACGCGATTATAAACAACCGGATTGCGGCTGCACGGTCCCGGCCAGTTCGACGGGAAAACTTGGCTTGCCTTCGATCAACGTACCATGGTACGTTGGTACACATGAACGACGATCCCAGACTCGAAATCGAGCGCGTGCAGACCGGCGTGCGCATTGAAAAAAGGATTCTCAAAGTCCTCAAGGCCTTTGCTGACTATCACGACATGACCCTCGGCGACGTGCTGGAAGGCATCGTGCTCCACGCCTTCGACGGCAAGACCCCGTTCAGTCCCGCGTCGCTCGAGCGCATTCGTGAGCTGAAGAAGTTCTACGAACTGGATCTCGACTCCAGCGCCAGCCACCGCCTGAAGGAAATCAAGAGAACGGCGCGCAAGCGAACCGCCGACAAATAAACACATGACAGGAGTACTGTGATGAGCTCTGCCCAATCGAAAATGGCGATGACCGTCTTGCGCTGGGTTTTTGGCGTGGTGATTCTCGCCGAAGCCGTGAGGTTCGTGCTGCCCGCCGGCGCTCACGATTTCTCAAGAACCCACCTGCCCAACTTCGTCCGTCTGGTGCTCGGCTGGGGTGAAATCATCGGCTGCATCTTGCTCCTGATCCCGCCGACGGTCGTTCGCGGTGCGTGGATGCTGGTCGGAGTCTTCACTGTGGCCATCGTGATTCATCTGCTGCACGGAATGCACGGTGTCAGCAATCTGGTGATCTACACTGCCGTGGCCTGGGCCTTCGCCGTAGGCAAGTAGGAATCATGGAGGGTGTGTTTGTTCGCTTGTTGAGGAGGGGCGAGTGTGTGAATCCATCAAGCTTGAAGGCCGCATTACAAATGCAGCGTGCGCAACAGGTCAGTCGTGACGGCAGCTTCGACTTGCCGTGCAGTGCGGACACCGCTTTCCCGCTCTTCAGTCCTGAGGGAGAAAAGGGCTGGATCAGCGGTTGGGATCCCCGGCCCGTTTTCCCCGACCGCATCGCATACAGCCACGACACTGTCTTTCGAGAAGGGAAAGGCGACGAGGAAGCGCTTTGGACGATCATTGGTGCCGACCCGGAGATTCACAGGGCGGAATACGTGCGGCTGGCTCCGGCATCTCACGCTGCACACATCGTCGTGAAGATCGAATCGCTTGGGCCGGGGCGCTGCCGCGTGTCCGTGAACTACACGGTCACGGTGTTCGGAGAGGGGACGACACCTCTCCTGGAGGCATTTTCCGCGACGGCTTACGCTGCGAAAATGCGTAGCTGGCAGCACCAGATCAGCGCATACCTCGAGAATCGCAAGCTGGACGCCATCCGCCCTTCGCCGCAATGATCAGAGGCGCACCGGTGGCGACGGCGCTACGCGCTCGCTTCTTGAATCGCAGCCGCATCAGCGCTAGTATGGCTTACTCCGGCAGCCCGGGCCAAGGCGCACCATGCCGCAAAACTACGTTCCTATATTTATCCTCATCGCGATCGTTGGGACTCTGCTGCCTCTTACCTTGCTTCTGGCCAAGCTGGTGAGACCGCAAAATCCGAGCAAGGTCAAGCTGATGCCCTATGAATGCGGCATTGACCCGATCGACAAGGCCCGCGGGCGCTATACCGTCCGCTACTACATCATCGCCATTCTGTTTGTTGTGTTCGACGTGGAAACCATTTTTCTGTTTCCCTGGGCGGTGAAATTCAAGGTCTTTGGCTTGTTCGGTCTGGTCGAGATGTTGATTTTCCTGGTGATCCTGATCGTGGGCTATATCTGGGTATGGAAGAAAGGCGCGCTGGAATGGATCTAGCTGATTGAGAAATTGGGTAATTGAGTAATAGGGTAATTGTCTTGCCATAAGCGCCGAATCAGCAATTACTCAATTATTCAATTCCTCAATGAGCACACTTCCGAATAGCCCAATGGACTCCTCGCCCGCCGAGACTTTCAGTGCCAGCCGCTGGACGCAAGGCAACTTCTTCTTCCCCACAAAACTCGTGATCAGCCCGCAGCGCGTCAGCCGGGTCAAGTCGCGACTGTTTGGTTCGAACGAAGAAAGCATTGCCATGTCGAAGGTCGCGTCGGTACATATTTCCACCGGCGTGTTCTGGTCGGAGATTGTTATCGAATCGACGGGCGGGACTGATCCCATCACCAGCCACGGCCACCGCAAACGCGACGCACAACGCATCCGCGATCTGATCGAGACCTATCAGGCGCAAGCACGCGGGTAGTACACCCTACCACCACACCTCATCCCAAACGCGCGCTGAAATTAGGTCAAAAGCTACGTGTTAGAATGGCCAGCGTGTCTGAAGGCTTATTCCAACCACGGCACCTGTTGTTGTTGATGTTAGTTGCCACGCCATTGCTTTTGCCGGCAATATTCTACCTCCTAACTCTTCAGAAAGCTCTGGCAAGGTGCGGGGAACAGGCGCGAACGACATCGCCGGGATCGGTTTGGCTGATGTTGATTCCCCTGTTCAATTGGTTTATCAATTCATTCTTGTAAGCGATATCGCGAGATCACTGGGCAATGAATTTGTTCGGAGAGGGATTCCCAATGCGGACCGGGAACCCGGCAAGTCGCTGGGGATCGCCATGTGCGTACTGAATGTTTGCAGCGTCATTCCCATCCTCGGGATCGCGGCGGGATGTGCCGGTCTCGTCTGTTGGATCATCTACTGGGTGAAGATCGCGGACTTCTCTGGCATGATCGCCCTCCCCTTCTCACCTATGCAACAGCAGCGAAGTGCTGTTTAGCCAGTGCTCCGTTGACACCCCCATCCTCAAGCTGATAAAAGTGAACGGTCTTCCCGAATCGAGCCTCCGCGGGAGGTTTGCGCCTTCGCGAGCTATGCCGGACGAAACTAAATCCTCCCCGTCACCGCCGGAAGGCGAACCGAAATCGGCGGCGGATCAGCCCGCAGCACCTGCGAAAGCCGCTTCTCCAGCCGCCGCTAAGCCCACTGCTCCTGCTGCCGGGCATCCCGCGCCGCCCAAGCCAACCGGCCCAGCGCCGACGCCGTGGGATTCGCCCATGATCGCGAAGTTCAAGCGCCAATACGGTTCAGGCGTCGAAGCGCTGACGTATCTCGGCCAAAACTACATGGTGGTGGATCGCTCGCTGATTTCCGAAATTCAGCAGCTTCTCCGCGACGACGAGCAATTCGACTACTGCGTGGACATTACTGCCGTCCACTACCCCAAGCGCGAGAAGCAGTTCGATGTCATCTGGGTGCTGTATTCGTTTCCGCGCAACGAACGCATTCGCGTCAAGACACAAATCGCCGACGGAGACAGCCTGCCGAGTTCCGTACCGATCTGGCCGGCGGCGAATTGGCTGGAGCGCGAAGTCTTCGACATGTTTGGCATTAAGTTCGACGGCCATCCTGACTTGAAGCGGATTCTTCTGCCCGACGGCTGGAAGGGACATCCCCTGCGCAAGGACTACGGCATCCTGCAGCAGGATAACGAGTGGGTGCAGATCAACCTGGGAATCGAGAACGGGCAATGAGCCCGAAGGGATCAGCCCATCGTCGTCGCGTTTCAATTGCCACAGCCTGTCTCGTATGGGCGTGTGCCGTGGGCTTGACGGTTCGAAGCGCCGAAGCCGGTCCTATGCAGAAGTTGCCGCCAGGTTGTCACGTGCGATGGAGCGCGAACCCGATCAGACCCCGGCCGTGGGGGGATCCTTGCCTGGGAGAGCTATTCCCCCACGGACAGTCGACCCATGCAACGTTGTTGCAGCTCGACCTTCGCAACTCGCCGGCCGCGGATTACTTTCGCCATTCGGTTACCAGGGCGGAATATCCTCAACGAGCCTCAGACCTGCTCCGCAGAGCGGGTTTCCCGGACTTGCAGGATACACTCTGGGGGGGGTACGAGATGGTCTGCCACGGCGTAAGCCAGCCCCTTCCCTTCTACCTTGGTCCCGAGTCTTTCAGCAACCGAGGGCCAACCGACGACGAACGACCGATGAAATGAGCGACCCTACCTCACTCTCGCCGCCATCTCTCGAAACGCACGTTGCCGCGCGCGACGAGACGTTTCTTGACACCAACGAGTTGGTCATCAACATGGGTACGCAGCATCCGGCGACGCACGGTGTGCTCCGCGTCATCTTGCGGCTCGACGGCGAAAAGGTTCTCGGTCTCGAATGCGTCATCGGCTATCTGCACCGCGGCGTCGAAAAGATCGGCGAGACCCGCACCTATACGATGTTCAATCCCTACGTCGACCGCATGGACTACGTCGCGGCGGTCTCGAACGGCCTGGGATACTGCGAAACCGTCGAAAAACTGCTGAGCGTGGAAGCGCCGCCCCGCGCGCAATACATTCGCGTCATCCTAACCGAACTGAACCGCATCGCCAGCCACCAGCTCTGGCTGGGGACACACGCGCTCGATATCGGGGCGATCACGCCGCTCTTCTACACGTTTCGCGACCGCGAAGAGATCCTCAAAATCTTCGAAAAATACTGCGGCGCCAGGCTGACCACGCACGCCTTCCGCATCGGCGGCCTGCAATATGAGGCTTACGACGGCTTCGAAGAAGACGTAAAGAACTTCCTCAAGTTCTTCGCACCGAAAATCAATGAATACGAGGAACTGCTCACCACCAACCGGATCTGGCTGGAGCGCACCAAGGGAGTCGGCGTAATTTCCGGCAGAGATTGCATTGCGCTCGGCGTTACCGGCCCCGTGTTGCGAGCCAGCGGCGTGCAATGGGACATCCGCAAAGCCCAGCCTTACGCCAACTACAAGAATTTTGATTTCGAAATTCCCACCGGCCTGAACGGCGACACGTATGACCGATATCTCGTGCGCCTGGCCGAGATGCGGCAGGCAATGCGCATCATCGAACAAGCTGTCGCTGGCCTTCCCGCAGGCCCGATCATGGCCAAAGTCCCCAAGGTGATAAAGCCGCCGGTTGGTGAGATTTACCACTCGATCGAAGCGCCTAAAGGCGAGTTGGGATACTTCATCGTCAGCGACGGCTCGACTCAGCCGTATCGCGTGCGCGTGCGCCCGCCATCGTTCGTGAACCTGCAGGCGCTTGATCGGATGTGCCGCGGCCAACTAGTGGCCGACGTCATTGCCATCATCGGCACTCTCGACATCGTTTTGGGCGAGGTGGACCGATAGAGGTTTGAAAGGGCGCGGCTTTCAGCCGCGCAGTTAGGCGGCAAGAAGGATTCGCGGCTTTAGCCGCTGCGGGTTAGCGCCCGAGACGCATGCACCACGGTGGAAGAGCGGCCCTTTAGGACCGCGTCAAGCGGGAAAATGACGGGGCTTTAGCCCCTGTGACCGAAGAATGCACGACTTTATTCAATACGTCGTCTCTTATCTTTCAAGCGACAGGAGTCCCGGCGCCGCAGGCAACATTTTCTGGGCCACGGTCTACATCTTGGTGGTATTTGCCGGCGTCTCGCTTGCGGTCATCTGCATGAATTGGCTGGAGCGCAAGATTCTCGCCCACATGCAAGTACGTCTCGGACCCATGCGCGTCGGCCCACACGGGCTGCTTCAGCCCATCGCTGATGCGGTCAAGCTGCTGCTCAAAGAAGACATCATCCCCGCCGACGCGGACGTGGTGGTGTTCTGGTTCGCGCCATTTATCGTTGTGCTGGCGGCGTTCACGGTGTTCGTGGTCGTACCCTTCGGGCCGGCGCACGCGATCACGGACATGAACATCGGGATCCTATTCATGCTGGGTGTTTCGTCGCTTAGCGTGCTAGGCATCGTCACTGCAGGGTGGGCTTCGAACTCGCACTATCCGCTGATCGGAGCCCTGCGTTCCAGCGCGCAGATGGTGTCGTACGAAGTCGCCATGGGTCTGGCTGTGGTTTCGGCCATTCTGATGACCAGCCTAAACGACCAGGGCATCGGCACCCTCAGCATGATCGGGATCGTGAAGATGCAGGAAGCGCAGCACGTCTGGTTTCTCTTCAAGTTCTTCCCGCTGGGTGTGATCGCGTTCGTCATCTTCGCGATCGCTATGGTCGCCGAGACCAACCGCGCCCCGTTCGATCTGCCCGAGGCGGAATCCGAATTGACTGCCGGCTTTCACACCGAATACAGCGGATTCCGCTGGTCGCTGTTCTTCCTGGCGGAATATGCAGCAATGATCGCCGTTTCCTCGATCGCGGTCACACTTTGGCTCGGCGGATGGCTGCGGCCGTTTGCCAACGTGCACGGCCCGGACGTTTTCATCCCTTACTTTTGGCCGCCGAGCGACGCCTCATTGCCGAGAGGCGCACTCGATCTGGCGTTCTCGTTCGTTCCGGGTCTTGCGTTCCTTTTTCTTGGCGGCGTGTGCTTTTACAACGTTCGGCGCATGCCGAAACACCCATTCTTCAAGATTCAGACCACGGGCCTCGCGGCTTTCGGCGCCCTGCTCGGACTGGTCGGGCTGATCCTGTTCGTTCCCGCAGTGCGCGACCGCGTCGGCGATATCTTCTGGTTTACGGCGAAAGTTGCCGGGTTCATGTATCTCTATATCTGGTATCGTGGCACGTTCCCCCGTTACCGTTTCGACCAGCTCATGAAGGTAGGATGGAAAGTTCTTTTGCCCGTGAGCCTGGGCGTCGTGCTATGCACGTGCACGTGGGCGATGCGTTCTGAAGTGTGGCACGAGATGATCGTGCCGCTGTGGCAGACTCTCGGCGACGAGCTGCACCGGCTGGTGAGCTGATATGACACCCGTTGCGACACCATTTTTCTTCTACCTGCTCGCTGGGACCATGATCATTGGCGGCATCCTGGTGATCACGCGCAGGAACACCGTGCATTCCGCCCTGGCCTTGATCACAGCGCTGCTGGCCCAAGCCGGAATTTACCTGATGCTCTACGCGCCGTTCGTCGCCGGCGTCCAGATCATCCTCTACGCCGGCGGCATCATGGTGCTGTTCCTGTTCGTGATCATGCTGATCTCGATTGAGCGAACGATCAAAGAGCGCCAGTTCAACCATCAGTGGCTGATTGGCATCGTGGCGGCAGCGGCGCTTGGCGGGCTATTCATCGCGGTCTATGTGAAGGGGAAGACGCTTTTCCCCGAGCGCAGGCCGAGCTATGTGGAGATAAACAACACCCAGGGCGTGGCCGATCTACTGTACGGTCAGCATACGGGCACGTACATGTTTTCCTTCGAGATTGCGTCCCTGCTGTTGCTGGTCGCGATCATCGGAGCGGTGGTGATGGCGAAGAAGAGGATTTAAATGAGTCCTGAGCCGCGAGTTCCGAGCTCCGAGAAGTCAGGCCATTCTGTTGGCTCATTCATTTGCTCGTCGCTGTCGGCTCACGACTCGGGACTCGCAACTCAGGACTAAGAATGGACGCCTTGCTCCAAATCTCGACCTTACACTACCTGGTACTGGGTGCGGCCATGTTTTTGCTCGGAGTCATCGGTGTTCTCACGCGCCGCAACGTGATCATCGTACTGATGTCAATTGAATTGATCTTGAACGCGGTCAACTTGAACCTGGTTGCTCTCTCGCGTTACTGGCAGGGAATGCCAGTCCGTCTTGGTGGCGGGGCAACAGCCTTGCACGGCCAGGTTTTTGCGATTTTCGTGATCACCGACGCCGCTGCCGAGGCCGCAGTCGCTCTCGGCATCTTGATCGCCTTCTTCCGCAACAAGGAGACGGTCAACGTCGACGAAGTGAATTTGTTGAAGTGGTGATCGTGGAAGAGCGGCCCTTTAGGGCCGCGTCAAGGGGCGAAAGAGAATCGGGTTTTGTGCCCCTGAGGTTTGGCTTGTCATCCTGAGCGGCGCACTTTGCCGCGAAGGACCTAAGCAGTCTGATGGCGCAGGCAGACTACATAGGTTCTTCGCTTCGCTCAGAATGACAAAGACTGACGACGAATGACATGGGCTTCATTTTTCTGAGATACATTTGGCTCATTCCGCTGCTGCCGGCCTTCGGCGCGGCCGTGATGTTTTTCTTTGGCCGCAGGCTGCAGAAGTCTTGGGTGAGCGCGATCTGCGTGGGCGTTGTCGTGCTGGCGTTTGTGATGGCCTGCGGGGCGGTTTGGCAATATTCAGACTACGCCCGCGCTCACCCAGACAAGCACGGATACGAGAAGATCATCTATACGTGGCTCGGTACCGGCACCGGCCAGACCACGTACACGACCCACGGCGGATCTCCGGCCAACTTCCAGGCCGATGCTGGATTCCTGCTCGACCCGCTCTCCAGCATCTGGCTGCTGTTTGTCACCGGCGTCGGCATGCTGATCCATGTTTATTCCATCGGCTACATGGGACACGAAGGCGGCTATTACCGCTTCTTCGGGTATCTGAACCTCTTCATGTTTTCCATGCTGACGCTGGTGCTGGCCAATAACTATGCTCTCTTGTTCGTCGGTTGGGAGGGCGTGGGCCTGTGTTCGTACTTGCTGATCGGCTTCTACTTTCATCGCAAGTCGGCCAGCGACGCGGCCAACAAGGCCTTCATCGTGAACCGCATCGGCGACGCGGGATTCATCCTCGGCATGTTCTTTGTCGCGTGGATCTTCGGATCGCTCCGCTTCACCGAGGTCACGGCGCTGGCTCGTGCCGGCCACTTCTCGACTGGAACGCTTGGTCTCATCACCGCCGCGACGCTGCTCCTGTTCGTTGGAGCCTGCGGCAAGTCAGCGCAGCTTCCGCTCTATGTCTGGCTGCCGGATGCCATGGAAGGCCCCACGCCCGTTTCCGCCCTGATCCACGCCGCGACCATGGTCACCGCAGGTGTCTACATGGTTGCGCGGTCGAATGCCCTGTTCGTGCTGGCCCCAACCTCCATGCTGGTCGTTGCGGTTGTCGGCGCGCTCACGGCGATTTTCGCCGCTTCGATCGGCCTCGTGCAAAACGACATCAAGCGCGTGCTGGCCTACTCGACTGTTTCTCAACTTGGCTACATGTTTCTCGCGCTGGGCGTAGGAGCTTTTGCCGCCGGCGTCTTCCACGTCTTCACGCACGCCTTCTTCAAGGCGCTGCTCTTCCTCGGTGCGGGCTCAGTTATCCACGCGATGTCCGGAGAGCAGGACATGCGCAACATGGGTGCGCTCTCCGACAAGATTCCGACGACGTTCCGCACCATGCTGATCGCCACGCTGGCCATTGCCGGAATTCCCGGTCTGGCAGGCTTTTTCTCCAAAGACGAAATTCTGTGGCAGGCTTGGCAAAAGAACCATGTTCTCTGGGCCATTGGCTTCGTGACCGCGTTAATGACTGCGTTCTACATGTTCCGCCTGATTTACCTGACGTTTTGGAGCCCGTCGCGCGTGACGAGCCATGAGGTCGAGCACCACATCCACGAGTCGCCCAAGTCGATGACCGTGCCGCTGGTGATCCTGGCGTTTTTCTCCATCACGGCTGGCTATCTGAACTGGCCGGCTAACAGCTTCGAGAGATTTCTGGATCCTGTCTTTGCGAATCACGTAGAAACGGCCGCAGCGCCGGCAGAAGAGGGAAGCCGCGGCATGGAGCTGCTCTTGATGGGTCTTTCCGTCGCAGTCGCATTCGGCGGGTGGTACCTGGCTTCGCGCTCCTATCGCGACGCCGAAAAAGGTTTCGTCGAACCCATCGCTGCCGCGGCTCCCCCGGTTTACGACGTGCTCCTGAACAAGTACTACGTGGACGAAGGCTATGACTACGTCTTCACCGGCCGCCGCAAGATAGGCGATGTTCGACTCGGCGCCATGGGCCTGGGTGAGGCGAGTTCATGGTTTGACACATATGTGATCGATGGCGCAGTCAATGCGGCCGGATGGATCACGCGCCTTACGGCGACGCTTTCGAAGTGGTGGGATACCTGGATCATCGACGGCATTGGTGTCAACGGTCCCGCGATTCTGGCGCGCCTGCTTTCGTATCCTGCTCGCTTGTTCGAGTGGGGGCTGGTGCAGTGGTATGCCCTCGTCATGACTGCAGGTTTGGCAGGGTTGGTGATTTATTACGTGTATCGGTAGAACCGGCCCATAGCTATTGGCTCTTAGCTCTTAGCTAAAAGCCAAAGGCCAAGAGCCAAGAGCCAAGAGCCAAAAGCAATGTACAACCATATCCTCTCCATCGTGCTGTTCACGCCGCTAGTAGGCGCGATCCTGCTCTTGTTCGTCCCGAAGGAGAACAAGAACGCCATTCGCTGGATCGCCAACATCTTCGCGCTCGGCGGTTTCCTGGTCTCGCTGCCGCTCGTGCCCTGGTTCTGGGATCTCGTTAAGAGCGGCGACACGGCTCCCTTCAAGTTTGTCGAGGGCGCGGCGAATAACTGGATTCCCTCCATCGGCGCGGGATACGTCCTCGGCATCGACGGCATCTCGTTCCTGCTCGTCATGCTGACCACGCTGCTGGGGTGGGTCTCGATCCTCTCTTCCTGGACCGCCATCGAGAACCGCGTGAAGGAATACTACATCTGGTTTCTCGTGCTGCAGACGGGCATGCTCGGCGTTTTCATGGCGCTCGATTTCTTCCTCTTCTTTGTTTTCTGGGAAGCAATGCTTGTGCCCATGTACCTGCTGATCGGCATCTGGGGAGGCCCACGCAAACTCTACGCCGCCATCAAGTTCTTCCTGTACACGCTGGCCGGTTCGGTCTTGATGCTGCTGGGAATCCTGTTCCTGTACTTCCATCATCACGGCGCGACGCAGGTTTATACATTCAGCATTCCCGAGCTCTACAAAACCGCGCCGCAAATCTACTCTGACTACGGCCCCTATGCCGCCACGCTGCTCTTCCTCAGTTTCTTCTTCGCTTTCGCCATCAAAGTCCCGATGTTCCCCTTCCACACCTGGCTGCCCGACGCGCACGTCGAAGCTCCGACGGCCGGATCGGTCATCCTGGCCGGCGTTCTGCTGAAGATGGGGACCTACGGCTTCATCCGCTTCTCTCTGCCATTTTTTCCTGGTGTGCTCGCCCACGGTCGCGTCCGTTTCTGGGTGATGACGCTCTCCGTCATCGCCATCATCTATGGCGCGCTCGTGTCGCTCATGCAGAAGGACATGAAGAAGCTGGTGGCCTACTCGTCGGTCAGCCACCTCGGCTTCTGCACGCTGGGAATTTTTGCGCTGTCGCCGCTGGGGTTGAGTGGCTCCGTGGTGCAACAAATCAATCACGGCATCTCGACCGGCGCACTCTTCCTGATCGTCGGTATTCTCTACGAACGCCGCCACACCCGCGAGATCGCTGAATACGGCGGCATCTCCAACGTAATGCCGGTTTACGCCACCATCACCATGATCATGTTTCTTTCCTCGATGGGACTGCCGCTGCTGAACGGCTTTGTCGGTGAGTTCCACATCCTCTGGGGAACATTCGTGGAGAAGGACATCGCTGGTCATCCTGGATGGTTCTGGACGGCTTGGGCGGTTCCCGGTGTAGTTCTCGCCGCGGCCTATCTGCTCTGGCTTTACCAGCGCGTCTTCTTCGGTACGGTCACCAACCCCAAGAACGAAAAGCTGCATGATCTGACGCCACGCGAAGTCGCGACTTTTGTGCCGCTTCTCATCATGGCCTTTTGGATCGGCCTCTATCCCAAGCCGTTCTTTCAGATTCTCGAACAGCCCGTGAATAACCTGGTCACGATGATGCAGAACGCTCAGGAACCGAGTATGGTGAATGTCGCGGTGCGGCCTGTGATGCAAGCCGTTCCCGCTGAACCGGTCGCTCCTTCCGCCGCGGCGCAGCCAAGTTCCCTCGCAAAGATAAAGATAAAGATGAGCAAGGCGCCAGTTCCCACACGTACCACTGCGCCAACCCTATCGCCGAAAGGACAGAACTAGTGGGCACGCTGCCACAATTCACGTCGACCGACTACGTGCTGGCCCTGCCTATCACGCTACTCACGCTGTTCGCGCTCGGCATTCTGCTGATCGACCTCATGCTCCCGAAGGAGCAGAAGTGGCTCAACGCAATCACCGCGCTTATCGGGTTGGCGTTCTCTGCGAGGGCTGTCTACAACATCTCGCAGCATGTTCTCGGCAGCGCGCCCGGTTACGTCGGCATGATGCGCACCATGCTGGTGGACCGGTTTGCCATTTACTTCTTCTGGCTGTTTCTTGCCGCAACCGCCATTGCCATTCTGATGTCGGTTCGCTATCTGGAAATCGAAAACGAGCACCACGGCGAGTACTACGCCCTCATGCTGCTTTCCGTGGTTGGCATGATGTGCATGGCTGCCGGCTTCGATGTCGTGCTGATCTTCATTGGCCTCGAACTGATGGCCATCTCGACCTACGTGCTCGTCGGATTCCTGCGCCGCGACCGCCGTTCCAACGAAGCAGCATTGAAATATCTGCTGCTTGGCGCATTTTCTTCGGGAATTTTCGCATATGGATTGTCTCTTTTTTATGGCCTGAGCGGCAGCACTAACCTTGCCGTCATAAGCGCCTGGTTGTCCGACTTGACGCAGAGAAGCCAATTCAAGCCGCTCATAGTCGTTGCGCTGCTAACCACCCTGACCGGCCTGCTCTTTAAGATCGCGGCTGTGCCCTTCCACCAGTGGGCGCCGGACGCTTACGAAGGCGCGCCCACCAGCATCACCGGATTTATGTCGGTGGCGGTCAAAGCCGCCGGTTGGGCCATGCTGTTGCGCGTGCTGGGATGCACCTTTCCCACCCACCCCGGTATGCTCATTGGTTTGGCAGTGCTGCGGCCGCTTTATGTCCCAGTCATAATCTTCGTTTCCATCGCCACCATGACCGGCGCGAATTTCGCCGCGCTCACGCAAACCAACACCAAGCGTCTGTTGGCCTACTCCTCGATCGCCCACGTCGGCTACATGCTTCTTGGTCTGGTCGCCGGCACGGCTACCGAACTCAGTCCCGACGGAGTCAAGGGCATCCTGATCTACCTGCTGGTCTACACCTTCATGAATCTCGGCGCCTTCGGCGTGATCACGTCGCTGCGCCACCGCAACGTCATCGGCGACGAGCTCGACGACCTGGACGGCCTCTACTCGCGCGCTCCGGTCGAAGCCGTGCTCATGCTCGTGTTTATGCTGTCGCTGGCAGGCATTCCGCCGCTCGCCGGATTTTGGGGCAAGTACTTCATCTTCCTCAGCCTGGTTTCCACTGGACACTACGCGCTGGCCGCTCTGGGCGTGCTCTATTCGGTTTTCGGGCTTTATTACTATCTGAAGATCGCCAACGCGATGTTCATGCGCCAGCCCGAAAAAGGCGAAGAGAGGTTGCCGGTCAGCTATGCGATGCGCGCCGCCCTGGGCCTGACCGGTTTTGCCACGCTCTTCATCGGCATCCTGCCCAACCGGTTTATCGAGATGGTGAACTGGGCGCTGGGCATTGTGCAGAATCCCAGCGTGGCTAGGTTGGTTCGCTGAGGTTTCTCTCCCGTGTCATCCTGAGCGAAGTTGTGAGATCGCCTTGCGATCTCACAACGCAGTCGAAGGACCCCGTGCGAGCGTGTGCCATCACTGTCCCCAAGAGGCGTTTCCACAACGCCCGCTGAGCGGCCGCGCGAGCGTACAATCTTTGTGTACGAGTGCCACCACACGATCAATGTCGTCCTCTTCAGACGATCAAAATTCCAACGACAAGAAGAACTTCTGGATGCAATTCGCCCGTTACAGCCAACTGGCATTCGCCTTGCCTGCCGCGGTGGTTGTTGGGTGGCTCATCGGTGCGGCGCTCGATCGCTGGCTGCACACGACCTGGTTGTATCTGGCAGGGGTTTTTCTCGGGATCGCCGCCGGTTTTGTCGAACTGATACGCACGGCCGTGCGCGACACCAAGTGACAGGGGCGATAACCGAGAGTCGCAACACGGCCGTAATGCTTCCGGTTCGCGTAGCATGGGGACCTGCCCCTCGCTGATGCTTGACCATTCCCACACCGACGCCAGCCAGCCAGCCGGCGATCAGTTCTACTCCGGCGCTCTCGATCGCATCCGCCGTGTCATGGTCGTGCTAGCAGTTGGGCTGACCGCGGCTGCCTGGTGGCGGCTCGGGCTCCGTCCCGCTGTCGGATTCGCCTCCGGCTGCGTCATCGCGTATGTGAATTTCTACTGGCTGAAACGGGTCGTCAGTGGCTTCGCGGATCGCGCAACGGGCGCCATGGGGTCGCGGTCCGGAATGGGAATCGTCTCTCGTTTTCTTCTCCGCTACGCTTTAATGGCCGTCGGAGCGTATGTTATATTGACTGTTTCTCCGGCGAGCCTCAACGGCCTTCTCGCGGGTTTATTCTTGCCCGTTGCAGCCATCGCCTGCGAAGCAGTTTACGAACTTTACGCAGCACTGAGCCGCGGAATCTAGCAAAAACGATGAAAGCACCACGGCGAAGCTAACAGCCAAGAGCTAAGAGCCAGAAACCTAATGCCTGAACAACTCTGGTTCACCGAAATCCTGAACCGCTTGTTCGCCGCCCCGGTCACGGCGCTGCTGCACCTCCTCAGAATCGAGCCGAAGTCGACTGCCGCGCCCATCACAAACTCGTTCGCGATGGAGTTGCTGGTCTTTTCCTTTCTGCTGCTGCTGTTTCTGCTGGTGCGTTCCCGCTTCTCGGTGGACAATCCCGGAGCACTGCAGCATGTCTTCGAGAGCGTCGAGGGATTCATCCAGAATCAGAGCCGCGAAATCATTGGCGATCACAGCGAAGGCTACACGCCGTTCCTGGCCACGCTTTTGTTCTTCATTCTCTTTTGCAATCTGATCGGCATTATTCCAGGCTTCGAGTCGCCGACGGCGGTGCCAATCGTTCCGCTGGGTTGTGCAATCTGTGCTTTCGTCTACTATCAAGCTCAGGGATTCAAACACGCGGGCCCCGCTTATCTGAAGCATTTTCTGGGCCCTTCGGATCCCTCCATGTCGATTTTCATTCGCATCCCTCTGGCGATGTTGATGCTGCCCATCGAACTGATCAGCCACTTCGCGCGGATGCTTTCGTTGACCATTCGTCTTTTCGCCAACATGTTCGCCGGCGACATGGTCACGCTCGTTTTCTTTTCGCTCGTGCCGTTGGGCGTTCCGATTTTGTTCCTGGGGCTGCATATCGGCGTGTCGTTGTTGCAGACCTATATTTTTGTGCTGCTGACCACCGTGTACTTGTCAGGTGCGGTTGCCGAGGAACACTGAAAAGCAATGGTCAAGGGCCTGAGGCAGTGGCTCGACTGCCGTGAAGAGGAGAATCGCGAAGGACAGGGCTTTCAATTCGTGCCGCATAGAATTGCCAACCAGTTTCGAGTTGTCAGTTTCCATCAAGCTATCGGTGCTTGACTGGCCACTGAGAACTGGCTACTGGCCACTGCTCGTCAGCGTGAGGGCGTCTGCTCGGGATGACGTCAACCACCCACCGGCGGCAATTTCGTAAGAGGAGAAGAGCAATGAACAAACTAAGCAAGCTGTTTATGATTCTGTCCGTGCTTTCCTTTGCCGTCCCCGCGTTCGCGCAGGGGGGAACTTCGGGCGCTCCAGTCAACTGGGTCGCTATCGCCGCGGGATTCTCCATGGCGTTCGCGTCCGGCATTTGCGCCCTGGCCCAGGGCAAAGCAACGGCCGCTGCGGCTGAAGGGCTGGCGCGCAATCCCGCCGCGCGACCCGGTATTCAACTCGCGTTGATTCTGGGCCTCGCGCTGATCGAGTCGCTCGCGCTGTACACGCTGGTCATCATCTTTGCCAAGGTGAAGTAGCAAAGTTCCAAAGTGGCAAGGTGGGAAAGTGTCTAGGTGGCAAGGTTTCAAGGTTGCAAAGCAACAGAAGGAAAAAGCCTCCGCAAATGCGGGGGCTTTTCGTTTTCACCTTGCCACTTCTGCCACCTCGAAACTCCTCGAAACCCTACACCTTGCGCTCGCCGCTCCACTCCTGGTTCTTGTTCTGCGGCGCGTTGTTCATCGCCTCGACCAGGAGGCGGCGTAGGCGGTAGCGGCTTTCGAGGTCGGCATCTACAATCTCAAATCCCACTTCGTTCACGCGCGCCCGGCGCAGCAGGACGTGGGCGCGAATCTTCGACCGCAGGCCGAGAGAAATTTCCAGATCCGCCTCGCTGCCAATGCGCAGATTGTCTTCCTTGGTGGCCATGCCGCCGCCTAGGCTCAATTCGCGGATCATGATTCTCGATTTGCCCCACGAACTGCCAATCGTGGCAGATACGGTCTTCGACAAAACCATGCGCTCATAGCGCCGTTGCCGGACCCAGGGGCAGGCGGGCGCCATGTCGAGCGCCGCGATGGCCATCTCCGCCGGTTCCAAACCGCTGTCGGCCACCACCTGCGTGCTGTACCGCGGATCGGTCTTCGACAACGCCTGGGCCGCCGCAAGGCGCAGCTCGCGATGATGCACCCAGCCAAAGGTCTTTTTCGCTTCTACGATTTCCCGCAGCGTCGGTACCGCATCGGGATCCTTCAGCCGTCCCAGGGACTCGATCGCTTTGAGTTGCACGAAGGGAGACCGGGAAGCCGTGTCGCCCGGCCGGGCCATCGCAATCAGCGGCGGAGCGGCTGTAACGTCACCGCTCATGCCAATCTCGTCGATCGCCTCCGGCAACACCAGGGGGTCCAGAACTTCCGCCAGTTCGAGCAACGTGCGGCCGCGGTCCGGTGCGTTGCCGTAAGCTACCTGCCGCACCACGATATCGTGATAGAAACGGTTCCACTCCGGCAAGCGGACGGGCAACAATTCCAGCAGGGTGCGAACATCCAGTCGGCTTATCAGGCCGACAGCAGTCGAAGCCTGGCGCGGCTGGCCGGTGCGCAGAATTTCTCGCAATTGCGTCAGCGCCGGCGATCCCAGTTGCGTCACCAATTCGATCATGTGGTCGCACTCGTCGCGGCGCATGCAACGGAAGAAGCGGTCGGCCAGATGCTCGGCGCCCGCCTGAGCGGTCCGTCGCAAGACGCCCAGCAGATCCTGCGGCAGCGGGTCCAGCCGCAGCGCGTCTTCGATGAATTCAGGCAGCCGGTTCTCCACGCCTACCCGGGGGCGCAGGTCGTTCATCAGAACCGGACGGTGCACGCCGATCTGCTCCATGGCAGAGCAGACCTCGTTCACGGCAGCGAAGTTCTTCGCCGCACTGGATTCCTGGCTCAGCCGCACGAATGCGGCGCTCATCATGGTCTGCGATTCCGGCTCCTTGTCGGCGACGAGCTGGTCGCTCAGCCGGCGGATCGCCAGCCCGAGCGCCGGTCCTCCCAGACGCGAGTAAAGATCTGCTAACTGGCTCAGGCCCGTCGCCGTTTTCCGCCGCGATTCCGCGTCTTTGGCGTCCAGACACTTGGAGTAGTTGTTCAGGATTTCGGCTGCAGTCTGGTTCTCCTCACGGTCCAGGAGCAACTCGACGAATTGCCTCACGTTGCGCGGCGGCACGCAGGGAGCTTCGTGAGAAAGCAGCACACTCTTTTTCCCCGCCTCCGGCACTTCGGCCCAGAACATGCGGTCCAGGATGTCGGCATGCGACTCCACCAGAATCCCGGCCTTGCTCATCTTTTCTTCCTGCATTTTCAGAATCTGGCGCAACGAGTCCATCTGCCGGCTCATGTGCTCCATCATCTGGTGCACGGCGTTGACCTTGATCTCGCCCTTCTGGTAACGCTCCAAGGCGAAGCGAATGGCCATGTGCTCGGCCGCTTTCATCAGCAGAGGCGTGTCTTCCTGCTCCTGGGAAGCTTTCGCCGCCAAGCTGCCTAGCAACTGCTGCAAATTCAACCGCGTATTGGGATCGGTCTGGGTGAGTTCCTTTTGCAGGTCTTCTTCTTTTAGGGTGGGATCGCGCTGCACTTGCCCAAACCGCGTGAGCAGCCGAATCGCCTGAATCACTTCTTGCTCCTGGAGAGGAACCACCATGCCGCCCCAGGCCGGGGCTACTCCCGGTCCCGCGCCGGTTCCAGTTCCTGTTCTTCCACCGCCTCCCGCACCACCACCACCGCCCCAGCCACCTCCACCTCCGGTGCCGCCACCACCGCCCCAGCCACCTCCACCTCCGCTACCAGCACCGCCGCCAGCCCCTCCCCAGCCGCCAACTCCTCCTCCGCCTCCGGTTCCGGCTCCGCCGCCGCTCCCTCCGCCTAGGGGGATGTTGGGCACGCTGCCCAGAGGAACCATGGGTACGCCATTCGCGTTGGTTTGGCCTCCGCCGCCTGAACTTGCTCCCTCGGCAGCGGCGATCAACTGCAACAGTTTTTGCGGGTCATTCAGCCATTGCTTGAACTCGGGGCCTAAACTCTGCGCCGCGATCTGGGCCGCGATACTCACGTCTCCGGTAAGCGGATCGGCAGCCACAAATTTCACTTCATTGATCTTGATGGTGCTGCCTTCCTTGCCGCCGCCCAGCGCCTCTTTGATCTGTTTGGCCACGTCGGTGGCCTTCGAGCCTGCGACCGTGAAAGCTCGCACCAGGCGCGTGAAGTCTTCCACCGTTACGTCTTTGGAAAAGTTCAGGCTGGCCAGTCCGGCGGTGTTGAGCAGTTGCGCGAAACTCTTCTCGGCTTGTCCCGTTTCCAGCGGAATGCCATCCAACAGCAGCTTGTTGTCGGAAACGCCCAGCAGAAAACCGCTCTCTGCGTTTGCCGGGAGGGCATTTTGCAACTCGTTCCAAGTAATTTCAAACTGCGCTTCCGTGCGTTTGTGGTCGTAGCCGTACATGCGCGCATACTTGATCAAAATGTTCAGGCTATGAACAAACGCGCGCGCCGAGGCGGTACGTGCGCCCTGTGATGTGTTGGCGACAGAAATGAGAGACTCCTTCGGAATCTGTTCAAGGGTAAAGCGAAAAGGTAAGAGCTGAAACGTTACCGAGGTAATGGACCGGACTGCGTGCGAGCTACCAACTCACGGCCGGAAATACGACTCGCGAGGGCTGGACCGCAGGGCAATATCCTCGCGGCTAACAGGTAGCAGTGATGCGCATCACGCCCGGCCGGGCGCCGAACTCCCCGGCTGGTACGGGCAGAACGGGTCTGTGCCCAGCACGTCGCCGGTATGTGCGTAGGCCCGGGCGCGCGATCCGCCGCAGATATGGCTGTATTCGCAAGCCCCGCAATTTCCGTGGAACTGGTCAGGCGAATGCAGCGCACGAAAGATCTCGGAGCTGCGGTACACCTCCACCAGCGAACCAGTTTTTACGTTGCCGCAGCGCAGCGGCAGAAATCCGGAAGGATAAATGTCTCCCAAATGCGAGACAAAAACGATGCCGTGTCCGTCTCGAATCTGAAAGCCCTTATACACTGAGGTCGTCTTCATTTCCGGCGCGGCCATGCCTGAAGATCGCATCTTTTCAATTGCGATGCGACGGTAGGAGGGGGCCTCGGTCGTCTTCACGGCAAACGGCGCGTGCATCGACAGATCGAACACCCAACGCATAATGGCTTCGCCTTCTTCCGGCGTGACTTCATTGAGAGCTTTGCCTCTTCCCACCGATATCAGGAAAAACAGGCTCCAGCGCATTACCGGGAAACTGGTGCGGAGCAGTTTGTAAATCGCCGGCAGATCGTCGGCAGTTTCCTCCGCGACCAGCGTATTGACTTGAATCGGCAGCCCCAGCCGTCCGCAGTGGCGAGCCGCTTCCATGGTTCGCTCAAATGTGCCGGGCACGGCACGGATGGCGTCGTGTTTCTCGGCGCAGGAGCCGTCAAGGCTGAGCCCCATGCTTTGAATGCCGTGCTCTTTCAGCTTGGTGATGGCGTCGTTGGTGAGCTCGGGAGTCGCGCTCGGCGTGATGGAAACTTCCAGCCCCAGCCCGTTGGCATAGTCAATCAGCGGGTAGATGTCTTTGCGGCTGAGAGGGTCGCCGCCGGTCAGAATCAGGTGCGGAAGAGGATCGCCGAAACCCACCAGTTGCTTTAGAAAACGCTTGCTCTCCTCCGTATTGAGTTCCAGAGGATGAGGGCTCGGCATGGCCTCGGCGCGGCAGTGCTTGCACGCCAGCCCGCAAGCCTGGGTCATTTCCCAGTAAACCAGCATGGGATTCTTAGAGAAGTCAGGAGCCACACGGCTCATATTCGGAGTGGCGCTCGCGACCACCATGATATCCCCCTTCGGGCGAGTACTGCTCGAAGCCCCACAGGCAAGTCTAAGCCTACTTTTGAAGATCGAGAAAGGCTGTGATTAGAATCACACCCCGCGGTGACCGCCTTCGCAAAAAGCCGGGTTTCGAGCATTGCGGTTGCATGCGTCAGCGAAGGAATCGAGTCCCATTGGCCGTCCAAACCGCGACACTCTGAGACCCTTAAACCCCGGGCTTTGAAACCTCCGGCTCAAACAAATACCCGGGTCTGGGGGTGAGCACCGAGACCCGGGCTGGCTGTTCCTTGATGTGACGATTTAGGAGGGATATCCAACTGCCTGGCTTGAAGGCCAGAGCACGCCGGCGGCTGGATCACCTGCCCTCACCCGGCGCCGCGGTCGCCGCGGCTTTGCGGGTTCGCCCTGGAACAGCAGTCTTGCGAGATCTTCCTTGCTTGCCTGCTACTTCTGCGAGCCGCGAATATAGGCGATCAGCATCTTGACCTGGTCTGGCGTCACGCCCTTGTTGGCGAACGCGTGCATCGCTTTCTTAGTTTTGCCGCCATTGGCGATCATGTCGGTCAGATCATCGTCCGACACTTTTTTGGCGTCGTCAGAAACCAAGCTGGGAACTTTGGCTGCCGGTTTGCCAGCCAGGTCCGCGCCGTGGCACGCAGCGCACTTAGCTTTGTACAAGGTCGCGCCGTCATCTGCGGCCCAGGACAGATTGGGCAGTATCAGGAATAATGCCAGAGCGATCGCCACGATCAGAATAACCAGTCGCATGATTTTCATGATTGCGTTTCTCTCCCACAAAATCGTGATTCTCGTGTCACAAAACAACCGTTTTGCAGTTTCCATGCTGGCTGGAGATATGGCTGTGATTGGAGTCACATTCAATGGTGATTCAACTAGGCATCCAACTCCTTGCCGGGGGATTGGTATCGTGCAAAGCCCCACATAATCCGCGCGATATGCCGCATCAATGCGATCCTCACCCTGCTGTTGTCTTTTTCATCGCTTGCAAGCCATTGATTGCGCGCCTCTTAATTCAGAGGAGCATGGCTCCAATTTTGGTAAGAGGCGTGCCCTTCAAGGAATGGCAACTTGCTCCCGAGGTGTTCTCATGGAACCTACCCTCATGGTGGTCGGGCTAAACCATCGCGCCGCGGCGATCGCTATGAGGGAGCGGTTTTGGCTCACTGAGAACCGGCGCTACGAGGCTTTGCGGCAGCTTAAGAGCGCCGAAGGCGTCGAGGAAGTACTGGTCCTTTGCACTCGTTGCCGTACCGAATTCCTCCTCTGGGCCGATGACGCGATCCTGGCCGCGAATTCGCTGGTTCATTATCTGAGCTCTGAGCACGGCCTGAAGCTCAGCGAGTGGGAGCATTTCTACAGACGGTTGGATGAGGCCGCGCTCACTCACATCTTTCGCACGGCCTGCAGCCTCGATTGCACCAAACTATGCGGCTATGACGCGATATCAAACTTAACTGCGGCTTGGGAGCAAGGCCGAACTGTGGGGGCGGCGGGCGCGCATCTCAATGCGGTGTTGGAAAAAGCTCTTGCTGTTTCCGAGCGCGTGCGCACGGAAACTGCGATCGGAAAGATCGCAGTCTCGCTTCCCGGGGCCGTGCTTGACCTCGTGCGATCGATTCTTGGATCGCTCGAGGGTAAACAACTCCTGTTGCTCGACGCGGGACCCACCAGCGAGACCTCCGCGCGCTTGTTGGCCGACGAAGGGGCGCGGCAGGTGGTTGTCATCGATCAATCCCCCGCGCGCGCCCGGGAGGTGGCGCACAGGCTGGGCGCCACCGCGGCCACACCGGCGGACCGCTGGCGCTGCCTGCTGGATGCCGACGTCGTTATCACTGCCGGCGCATGCCCGCATGTCGTCCTCGCCCGCGAGGAAGCGGAACGAATCGCCAAAGAACGCAACCGCGTGCCGCTCGTGATCATCGACGTCGGCTTGCCTCGCGATGTGGACCCGGAAGTGCGCCACGTAAACGGAATCCTTCTCTATGACCTTGACGGTCTGGAGGCTGCAATCCATGTCAATGCTGCAGAACAGGCAGCGGCGGCTGCCGAGGCGGAGAAAATCGTGGCGGCCGAGGTGCGGGCCTTCCGCTGGCCGATCTGGGCCGAGACCAACATGCCAACCGCCGCGATCCTGCGCCGCCGTCTGGACGAGATTTGCCGTGAGGAAGCTGCCTCATTCGCCCGGGAGCGGGGCCCGTTCACTCGCGAACAGGATCAGTTACTTCACGCCTTCAAGGCGGAGATCACGGAGGGGATCGCCAGTTCTCTGGCGCGTGAACTGCGCGAGTTGCCCGAGAGAGAGGAACGGGAGCGAATCGCTGCTGCCGTGACTCGCCTGTTCCGCCTGAACTCGCCCCAGGAGGGATCCCTTGGCAGCAAGGTGCAGAAGAGGAAAGATGAAGCAAAACAACCAGCCGCAATTAACTACTAGCTGGCCCTACTAGGGCGCTAGAAGCTTGAAGAAACTTCTGAAGAAAAGTCCGGATCATTCGCAACAGAGGCAGGTCGAGCAGTACATCAAGGCTAAAGAACACGCCGCGCGCGGCTGAGGTTCATTTGGCTGTTCATAATCTTCATTTCTGGCGCCACGGGGCTTCCGCGAGGGGAGCCCCCTTTTGTGAGGCCAGTCACAGCTTTTTGCGGAAGTCGTACAACTCTTGGCAATTCTCTACACTTTTCATACATCCCTTGACGGACCGCGAACTACCATAGCAGTGAGCACTTTTGGGGTGTGGCTATCGCGCCTCAACTTACGCTCTCAGTAGGCAGTCAAAATTGTTGGAGCGCCGCACCTGCGAATAAGCGAGGTCGAAAATGCCCACTTGGTCCCGGCTCTTTTATTCTCTGCGATTCCTGCTGTTATTCGTCATCCTTTCTAGTTTTGTGCAATTGCAAAGCCAGTCCGTTTCCCGCATCACGCAGCCTATTGATGAGCGGGTGCGGATCACTCTAAAGGGGAACGTGCATCCGCTGGCACAACCGCAATACGACTTGGGAGCGGTTCCAGATTCGCTCCCGGTGGAGCGGATGTTCTTGCTTCTGCAACGTCCCGGCGAGCAGGAGGCCGCGCTCCGCCAATTCCTTCAGGCCGCGCATCGCCCCGGAAACCCCAGCTATCACAAGTGGCTGACGCCGGAGCAATTCGCCGCACTCTACGGCCCGGATGATGCGGACGTCGCAGCCGTGACCGGCTGGCTGGAAGAGCACGGCTTCTCTGTCGCTCGCGTGACACGGGGCAAGACGGCAATTGAATTCTCCGGCAGCGCCGGACAACTTCGCAAGGCGTTCCACACAGAGATTCATAGCTATTTTGTGAACGGCCAAGTGCACCACGCCAACAACAGCGATCCCCAACTTCCCGCAGCGCTGGCGCCTGTCGTGGCTGGAATTACGCCGTTGAACGACTTTCAGCCGACGTCGTACCTGCGCGATCTGGGGAAGGCTGTTTACGACCGCGAGGCGCACAAATTCGTTCCCCAGTGGACGTTTCCGTCCAGCCAGTTTGAGCTTGAGCTTTCGCCGGGCGATTTTGCCCTGCAATACGATTTGAATCCGCTATATGCGGAAGGAATCACTGGCACAGGCGTCACAATCGGCCTGATTGGCGCGTCGAACGTCGATCCGACAGCGGTGGCGAACTATCGCTCGTTCTTCGGGCTGCCCGCGAGTCCGCTGAATGTGGTAATCGATGGGCTGGATCCTGGACAAAACGACGCGGTGATCGAATCGTATCTCGATGTCGAGGAAGCGGGAGCTGTCGCGCCCGGGGCGACGATAACTCTGTACACCTCGGCGGGAACTTCGGTGCAGTCCGGGCTTTATCTCGCCGCGCAGCGAGCCGTGGATGATGATCAAGCCTCTATCCTCAGCACGAGCTACGGTTTGTGTGAACAGGATCTGGGATCGGCAGGAAACCAGTTCTGGTATTCGCTGTGGGAGCAGGCGGCGGCGCAAGGGCAAACTTCGTTTGTTTCGGCGGGAGATGGTGGCCCGGCGGGTTGCGACAACTTCAATAACCCGCAACCAGCGCAATATGGGATCGCCGTAAACGGCTTCAGTTCGACTCCGTGGAATGTCTCAGTGGGGGGCACTGATTTCTACTACACCAGCTACAACGGAACCTCCGCGGCGCAGCAGGCCGAACTGCAGACATACTGGGACATGGTGGCGACCATTTTTCCCACCACGTCGCTGCTGCAGACAATCCCCGAACAGCCCTGGAATGATTCTTTCGGCTTGAATCTCGCAAACGGCGGCGTCTACAACGCCAACAATCCAAGTATCGCGGCTGGCAGCGGCGGGCCGAGCAATTGTGTGACGGGAGTCGATGCTTCCGATGGCACGTATGCTTCCTGCTCGGCAGGATATCCGAAACCTGCCTGGCAGAGTGGAAAGGGCGTTCCCAGTGACGGAGCGCGTGATCTTCCGGATGTATCGCTGTTTGCCGCGGCGGGGGAGAACGATAGCTTTTATCCGTTTTGTCCGGGGGAGGGCTATTGTGTCGTTTCCGACGGGGATCTCACGATTGCGCTCGTGGGAGGGACATCGGCCTCGTCTCCGGCAATGGCAGGAATTCTGGCGCTGATCGAACAAAAATACGGACCTCAAGGACAAGCCGACTACATCCTTTACCCATTAGCGGCACAGCATCCTTCCGCTTTTCATGACATCACGACTGGCAGCAACATCGTGCCGTGCCAGCAGGGCACTCCGAATTGCACGCTCAGCACCGCCAGCGACAATACCAGCGGTTACTACACGCTCGGTTATTACGCCGGCGCCGGATACGATCTGGCAACCGGACTCGGCAGCGTGGATGCGAACGTCCTCTTCACTAACTGGAATTCGCTTACTTTTAAGTCTACCTCCACGAGCCTGAGTCTCAGTCCGACCAGCTTCACACATGGCACTCCGGTCACCGTGAATGTTGGCGTGACCGGCAGTGGAGGCCTTCCTTCGGGCAGCGTTGCTCTGGTGACGACTGCCACTCCGCAGAGCAATGTGGGGGCGGGCCCTCTCGCTCTCCAGAGCGGAGCGGCCAGCGCAAACGTAAACAGTCTTCCCGGAGGCCAATACAAGGTGAGCGCGCGCTATGGCGGAGACAACTTCTTTGCCTCCAGCACCTCAACTCCCATATCGGTGAACGTCACCTCGGAAGCCAGCAACTTGTCATTGTTTGGAAGTTATTACCTGTACACCAACTATACCAGCGGCGTCCTTGCCAATGGGGGAAGCTATCCTTTCGGTAGTTCCATCGCGGTCGAGGCGCAGGCGGTGGGAGTCAACGCGCCGGCGGGATCAACCGATGGAATCGCAACCGGCACGGTCACGTTTACGGATTCGGGAAGCGCGGGCACGGTGAGTTCCGGCCCAGTGAGTATGGGGACCGCCAGCACGGCGGTGTGGGTGCCGGCTGCTTTTAGCGCCGGCAGTCACAGCGTCAGCGCCAGCTATTCCGGCGATGCCAGCTTTAACGCCTCCTCCAGTTCGACTCCGTTGAATTTCACGGTGACTAAAGCCAGTTCCTACCCTCAACTGTCGGCGAGCGCTTCTACGAGCGCGCCCGGTCAGAGCGTGACGCTCCAGCTTATCGTTGGCACCGCCGTCAACTTCGCGGCTCCTGCGCCCACCGGAACAGCCACGTTCTATTCGGGGAATACGGTGCTGGGCACCGCGACAATCGTGCAGACAACACTTACCTACCCCCCCTATATCAATTCTGCGGCAACCCTGAACGTCACGAACTTGCCGGTGGGGACTGACTCCATTACCGCGCAGTATAGCGGTGATGCCAACTACCAAGCCGCAACCTCCAGTCCGGTGCAAGTCACAGTAGCTCAGGGGCCGGTCGCTACTCTTACTGTTACCCCAAACGGGATCTCGATGCTTCCGACACAGGATCTGACTGTCACTGTCAATGTTGCCGGAGTGAGCGGAAAGCCTACTCCGACCGGATACATCGGTTTCAATGCTTATGGTCCCGGCGGAGGCTACACCGCTAGCTGCACGTTGGTGAATGGTTCCTGCAGCCAGGACTTTGGGAGCAGCTACTGGAGCCCCGGCACAGTTACCGTGAATGTGAGTTATGGCGGGGATACGACGTACGCTGGGAGCAGCACCGTGGCTTCTGTAACGATGCTGAATGTGTTCACCATGACGGCGGCGAGTTCTGTATCGTTTGCAGCGGGCGCGACCACGGGCAACACCGCTACGCTCACGGTGACGCCACTTAACGGATTTACCGGGCCAATCTACTTTGCGTGCACCATCGCATATTATCCGCCGGGAGCGCAGCATCTGCCCACGTGCTTCGTTCCAGCATCTGTGAATCTGACAGGCACGAGTGCGGCGACGGCTGCAATGACCATTAGCTCTACGGGACCGACGACGGTCTCGCGCAATCAGCCGGTCGACACTCCCCGATGGCTGGCGGCGCAGGCCCTGACCTTTGTCGCAGGAGTTTTCGTAATTGGGTTGCCGCTGAGAAGACGCGTTCGCCCCCGCGGAACCGCTCTGTTCTTGCTCATGGTACTCGTGGGGAGTGTGGTCTTGGTGAGCTGCGGAGGAGGAGGTGGTGGCGGAGGCGGCGGCAAGACGATTCCCGGCACCACGCCGGGAACCTACAAATTCATGGTTGACGGCGCTTTCACACCAAACACCCGGTCACCTGAGCCGCTGTTCTCTTCTACGCCGCAGGTGTTCGTGGTAAACGTCACGATCCAGTAGCCTCCTGATAGCCGGGAGCTTCCAGAGTCACGGAAGCGGTTGGCCTCGTAGGCGCACTGAGGGCGACACCAAGGTCCGACCGTGCAGCACCGCTGGGTTCCGTTTTGAACATCGCGCCAAACCGGGAAACGACCGGTCCAAGGTCCGCATACCCGCATTGCCCGGACTCAAGAGTTTTCAGCTCCCGCCGAAATGGCAAGGATATGGAACCACAACTGCCCGCCCCCTACGGCCGTCGCCGAAGCGATCGCGTCTCGATCGCGTTTGCGCTCGAGGTTGCCAGCGTGGACCACGCCGGCCAGCGTTTTTCCGAGAAAACCAAGACCACCACAGTCAGCCGCTACGGCTGCGCCCTCGCCCTGCAGCACATGCTGCAGACTGATCAGAAGCTTCATCTGCGCCGGCTTGACACCGACGAAATCACGATTGGGCGGGTCGTCGCGCCCATGGGCGCCCACGCTGACGGCCATCTGTACGGCATCGAGACCCGCGAATCGTGCGACAGTTTTTGGGGCATTCACTTTTCATCCTCGTTCTACGAGAAGCTCCTCGATAACACGCACGACGGCGTCTACTTCGTGAACCGCGATCGCAAAATCACCTATTGGAACGAAAGCGCGGCGCGTTTGACCGGTTACACGTCCACGGAGATTCTCGGCAAGCGGTGTTTTGACAACCTGCTCGGGCACGTCGACGAAACGGGTCGCCCCCTCTGTGTGGATGGCTGCCCGCTAACCAACGTGATGCTGGACGGCCGCGAACGTACGGTCGATATCTTCCTGCGGCACAAGCAAGGGCACCGTGTGCCGGTTACCGTGCAGGCAGTGCCTCTGCGGAATTCAGCCGGCCAGATTGTGGGCGCAGTCGAAATGTTCCGCACGCCGGAAGCAGAGAGAAGACTCCACAATCTTTCGGCCAGCCTGCAACAGCCGACTGTCCGTGACCCTCTGACAGGCCTGCCCACACCCCGCTACCTCGAATTGAGGATCGAACAGGCACTGCAGGAGCTTTCGAGTTTTGGCCGGCGTTTTGGACTCCTGCTGTTCGACATTGACCGCTTTCCAGCAGTGAGCGGCAGCTACGGACACGCCGTGGCAGAGTCGCTGCTGAAGGCAATCGCTCAGACTCTCGTCTCGGGACTCGGGCCTATGGATATTGTGGGCCGATGGGAGAGCGAGAGTTTCCTCGTCCTGGCGCCCGATCTCGATGCGAACAGCGTCTTCGAACTTGCCGAGCGTTGCCGGGCTCTGATCCGGCAGACCTCCGTGGACGCGGAATCGTCGCGCGTGTCAGCAACCGCATCCGTGGGCGCCACGGTGCTGGCGCAGTCCGATTCTGCCGCATCAGCGATTGCCAGAGCCAGTGAGCTCATGTCTCAGAGCAGGCGTTCGGGCGGAGGTCTCACCACAGCCGGGTAAGAAGAGCGAGGTCCGGCAGGGACACTAGCCTGTCAGAGCTAGCCGGCAATCAGCCTTGAGTTTTGTCTTCGACGGGAATCGACTCGGCGGGTTCCTCATCTCCGGCCGGCACCAGTTCGAATTTCTTCAGCTTGTAGCGCAGCGCGTCGCGGCTGATGTCGAGCAGGCGGGCAGCGTGAGTCTGGTTGCCGTTGGCCTGGCGCATGGCCAACTCCACCATCGCTCGCTCGACCTCTTCCAAAGAGGTTCCTTCGTCCGGAATGTAGAGCCGCGGAAGCACGCGCCCGTTGGCCAGGTGCTTGCCGCCACCGTTGGCCGATGAGCTTGTGTGCTCGAACGCGGTCAACCCGCTGCGTGCCGCTTCTCCTACGGCGAACGGCATGTACACCGGTCGCAGAACAGGCTCATCCTCCAGAATCATGGCGCGCTCAATTGAGTTCTTGAGCTCCCGCACGTTGCCCGGCCAGTTGTGGGCGAGCAGCAAACGCCTCGTCTCAGGGCTGATGCCGGTCACGGACTTCTTGAATTTCCGGTTGTACCAGGCAATGAAAAACTCGACCAGCGGCAGAATATCCTCGCTGCGCTCGCGCAGCGGCGGAATGAAAACGGCAATGATAGCCAGCCGGTAGTAGAGATCCTGGCGGAAATGGCCGTCGCGCACAGCCTTCTCCAGATCGCGATTCGAAGCCGCCACCACGCGCACGTCCACTTGCAGGTCGCGTACTCCACCTACCCGCCGGATGACCTGATCCTCGAGCACGCGCAGCAGCTTGGCCTGTAGCAGGGGTGAGAGTTCGCCGATTTCATCCAGAAACAGCGTGCCACCATGGGCCGTTTCGAACAGGCCCTTTTTCATTTGCTTGGCGTCGGTGAAGGCGCCTTTTTCGTGGCCGAATAGTTCGGCTTCCATCAGAGTTTCGGGAATCGCGGAGCAGTTGATGGCGACAAACGGGCCGTTCTGGCGCGAGCTTTCATAGTGGATCGTCTTGGCAATCAGGTCCTTGCCCGTGCCGCTCTCGCCCTGAATCAGAATGGTCGTAGCTTCGCTGGCGGCAACTTTCTGCACGAAGCTCATCAGCTCGGCCATCCTCGGCGAAACTGCCACCACTTCGTGATAACCCGTGCGCCGCCGCACTTCCCCGCGCAGCGACTGCACTTCGTTGCGCAGCCGGGTCGCCTCCAGAGCATTTTGAATGGTGACGTGCAGCTCGTCGAAATCGAGCGGCTTGCCTACAAAATCGAAAGCCCCCAGCTTGAGCGCGCTCTTGACATCGTCGAGCTGCGGGTCGGCCGTGATCATAATGACGGCCGGCGCTGCGGCACTTTTCCTGAGTTGTTCCAGAACTTGCAGGCCGTTGATATCCGGCAGGCGGACATCCAATAGAATCAGATCAGGAGACTCGTGTTGCGCCAGGCGCAGAGCGGGTTCGCCGGCGGCCGCTTCGACCACATCGTATCCCCACTCTTCGCACTTTTGTTGCAGCGACCAGCGCACCAGGCGCTCGTCGTCCACCACGAGAATTTTTTCCGTAGCCATGCTTGACGCAGCTTATTCGGGACGTTCCGGCGAGACTTGGGAACTCCCCGCAACCCACACCAGTTTGCCTCTCGGCTAGGGGCGGCCGATCAGCCTTAGAATTAGCCCACTTCTTCACAGTATACTCGCACGGGCGTGCGATGGGCACGGGGCTGTTGGAGGGATAGACCTACGTCTTTGCAGGGGGAAACCGAACTAGGCTACGCATTTCTCTGCAGAGGCAGAATGACGGTAAACCTAGCGCCTTTTCCTACTGCGCTGGTCACGTCAATCCGGCCGCGATGGTCTTCCACGATGCGGCGGGCCAGGGACAATCCCAGGCCGGTGCCCTCTCCCTTCGTGGTGTAAAACGGCCGGAAAATGTTGGGCAGGTGCTCGGGCGCAATGCCGCGGCCGTTGTCGGCTACTTCTACCGCCGCCATCTTTCCTACTTGCTTTATCGTGACCCCGACTCTTCCGTTGACGTCGACCGACTGCACGGCGTTGAGCAACAGGTTCAAAAGCACCTGGTGGATCTGATCGCTGTCATGCTCAACCAGGGGCAGGGAAGCGGCTTTTTGAAGGACAATCTCGATGGACTTGGAAAGCGCCTGCTGGCGCCCCAACATCACCGCGTGTTCGACTGTAGTATTGAGGTCGCTCGGACGGACCTGCGGCGGATGCGGCCGCGCCGTCTGCAACAGGTCCGTGACGATCTGATTGATGCGTCCAATCTCCTGCCGCACTTCCTTGACGACCGACCGAGCCGGACTGGACGAAGGTAGATCGCGGCCGACGATCTCGATTACGCCTGCGATTCCGGCCAGAGGATTGCGAATCTCATGCGCCAGGCCTGTGGCTAGTTCGCCAAGAGTCGCCAGGTGTTCGGCGCGTGACATCTGCGTGCGGTGCAGGTGCTCCAGTTCCTCCCGTGCGTCGCGCAGTTGTTCCACCATGTGGTTGAAGTTGCGTCCCAAGTCGCCGATTTCATCGTTCCGCTTAGCGAAGCTCACCGACACTCCGAGGTCGCCCGTGCCCAGTTGCGCAATCTTCTGCTGCAGTTCGACCATGGGCCGCTGAATCAGGTAAGTGAGAACCACCAGCAAAGCGCCGCAAATGGCTACCGCGCCCGCCCCCGCCACCAGCAGCACCGTATGCCGCTCAGGGTCGCGCCAAGAGAGCGTAGCCAGCAAGAACAACAGCATCCCACCCAGCAAGACCAAAGCGATCGGAAGCAGCGCCTTCAGTTCCCAGTTGAGGCGCAGCCACGGGAGCTCGGAATCTTGTTCCGGGGCGATTTCCGGCGCACGTGCCGAGGCAGGATCGGCAAATGGCTCGGCGGAGCTCGGATACTCGGTGCTGAAAAAGCTGGCCGGAGCATCCGTCGCTGCAGCGGGAGGCTCGGACTCCACATCCGGCTTCGTTATGTCTCTGACCGGCTCAGGCATAGGCATGCAATCCGGGCAGCAGGTAGGTAACGCCGAAAAAAGTGAACATCACTACTGCAAACCCTCCTACGGCGAAGTAGGCGGCGATGCGCCCGCGCATACCCCGCGTGATGCGCATGTGCAGGTATGCCGCATACACCATCCAGGTGATCGCCGCCCACGTCTCCTTGGGATCCCAATTCCAGTAGGAGCCCCAGGCCCGGTTGGCCCAGTAGGCGCCGGCGGCGATCATCAGGGTGAGCAGGGGGAAGGCAATGCAAACGGTCTTATAGATAATGCGATCGAGCCCGTCCGCGTCGGGCAAATGGCGCTCCAGGTCCGGCCGCCGCCACAGCAGCAGCAGATACAGCAAGTTCGCAAAAATGCCCCCGACCAGCGCTGACAGAATGAACGGGCTCGCCGCCAGGCTTGTCGGGAAAAGGCCTGCAGCATCCAGCGACGGATAACTTCCATCGCGCGCTCGTAGAAGGAAGAACACCAGCGCCAGCGTCTGCAGCAGAATGCTGATGAACACCGCACGATTGGCGATCGAGATCAAGTCTTCGTTATTAACCGGGAGGGGATTCTGAGCTTTCCACAGCGCGGCACTCTGACTCAGGTAGTCCTTTTTTCGCAAGACAATCCAATTCCAGAGGTTCTTAGTCGCGTCAGGCAACCGCCGCTTGGCATAAGACATCCCCCAGGCAATCTTCTCGCGCCGGGAAATCAGATATAACGCCAGCGGCGCTGCCACCGCCGCAAAAACCAGCAGCATCATCCAACCCAGGTCTGGGATCGTCACGAACAACCGCACGTTGCGCGCGATAAATACCTCGGTTTTGTTCTCGGCGTCCCACGCCACCACGTTCAGCCCGCCCCATCGCTCAAAGCGGGTGAGGATCGCGGCATAGATTCCAACCGTGAATATGCTGGTCGCAGCCAGAAAGCTTTCGGTCTTCATCTTGTCCTGAATCAGAAACATCATGGCCAGCGCAAAGCTCAAGGCGCAGGCAGCATAAGCCAGCATAGCCAGCGTCACATGCACATGCAGCCACGTGGATTGCAGAGCCGGAACCAGCGGATGCACCTCAGTGCGCAGCAATTGCATCAGCACGACGCCGACAATCGCCACCGGCATGGTTACGGTCCCAATCACTTTCACGCTATAGCGTTTTTCCGCAATTAGCGTAAGCGCGGCCAGCGTCCACACGAAACTCAGCAGCATTTCGTACACGCTGGCAAACGGCGGATGTCCGGCCTCATACCAGCGATGCGCCACCGCCAGCGTGTTGGCGACGAGTCCGGCCCACGTGGCCAACGATGCGAACTTGATGTACGACTCCGTGGCGGTCACACCGAAGCCGAGGTACAACGCTCCCGCGCCCGCGTAGAAGATCAGGGCTGCATAGAGCATGTTGGACTCGTTAAAGATGTTCCCCGACTTCACCACATTCAGAAACGCCATGAACAGCAGAAAGGCAATGCTCAGCCCGACCAGAACAATCAGGGTCGTTCCGGTTGCGGGCTGTTGCTCTGCTCGTGCTCGCGCCATGTACCAATCCTCCGGGGCCGGACTCACCTTCCGGCCGTGCTTGTAGCCTGCGGTTCTGCCGAGGCCACTTCTTTGGTTTTCAATTCCTTCTGGATTTGCGTCATCAGATCCTTGAATCTCTGCTCAAACGCGTCGCGGTTGCGGTTGGCTGTGCCCCCTACCCACAAGGCAAGTTGACCATTGCCATTGCGCACCGGGACCACCCACAACCGCACGTGGGGAACGTAGAAGACCAAGGTCAGACCGAAGGCCATCAGCACCACTCCAGCCCACACAGCCCACTGTCCGGGCTCATGCGAAACCTGCAAGCCCGTGTAAACGCCAGTCGTCAAGTCTTTCGGTTCGAAGACATACGGAGACGACTCGTTCTCAGCAACGCCAGGAATCTCCGGCAGCCAGTAGTTGACGCTGCGGCCGGTCTTCTTCGAAGTCACGATCAAATGGACGGCGGGGTTGACTACGTCATTGCTTCGCGCGAAAACGCGTCCATCTTCCACTACGTAGTCGGGAATGAACTCCGCCAGTTGCACGCTGGTATCAGCATCGAGCGCAACGATCTGGTCTTGAGTTAGGGCAATCTCCTGCCGCGTACGAATCACGCCGTTCGCCGGAGCTGCGTCGAGAATCAGACGATCGAGTTTCCCCGTCCGGCCCCAGCTCGCCTGATAAAAGCGAACGCCCGCGTAGACCAGCGGATCGTTGACCGCGATCTCTTTGCGCTCGACTTCGCGCCCATTCTCGACCACGGCCAGCTTCGACCACCAGCGCTTCGGAGTGCCATCGGTGTAGGTTTCTTCTCCGGTGCCGTCGCAGCGAAGGGAGAAGGGAAGAGTGCGCTTGACGCCGTTGTGCACGTCAACCTGATTGCTCTCGGTGCCCGGACTGAGCACAAGAAATCCCTTCCAGCCGTAGCCTGCATCCACGATGAAGTAACCCAACAAGATCAGCAGCAGGCTGGCGTGGACAATGTAGACCGCCAGCTCGGAGATGCGATTCCGCTCCGAGAACAGGGAGAAACTGTTGGTGCGAACAATCCTCTCTGAGCGGAATCCCAGATGTCGCAGGGCGCGTTCGGCCGCGCTTAGTCCCTGCTCCTCACCAGCCACAGGAATGTGCGCCTGCGTCGGCAGTACACGGCGGAAACTGTCGTCCGGACTCTTGTATGGGCGCGCGAAGAAACGCCAAGCGTTGGGGAAACGCTCAACGGAGGCCGCGATGATGCTCAAGCTCACCAACACCACCAGCGCCAGAAACCAGTGCGCGTGGAACACGTCGGTGAGGCCGGTCGCATCGAGGAAGCGCAGCATCGCGGGCGAATACGCGCGCTCCATATCGTCGGGATCGGTGATGGGACGCTGCAGAATGACCGTCCCAGCCACCGAGAAAATCACTACCAGAATGATCAGAATGACGCCGGTCTTGATCGAACTAAGAGTCTGCCAGGTCTTGCGGTAAGCAGTGCGAAGTGACAAGGCCATACCTTCCTCAAGCGGGTTACAGTGCACGTTCTACGCCAACTTGAGGAGTTTTGGCAACCCATTGTCTGTCAATCTCTTACGGCTGCCTCAGTAGGAGATTTGGAAGCGCCTCCGTGAGCCATAACGCTCAGCCACCCCGAATTCTGGCTGCAATTTCACGCACCACTTTGCGCCAAGTCACGCAAGAACCGGACAAAGGGTCGCACCGCGGGCAGCAAGCGCATGTAAGTTGTTATAGAACGATAAGTTAAATCCACCCCTTCGCTTGTTGATATGGCAGAGTTCCTGCAAGAAGAGTAGAAGTATCTGTGGGTCGAAACACATGGCTCGTCGAAGCCAGGAAACCACAAAGGATAGGGAAGCAATGAGCGACGGCAAGGAAGCAAGAAGTGTGCCATCAGGTAGCGGCTGGACACCGGTACAAGCATACGTGATGGCGGTGGTGTGTCTGCTGCTCGGGATCGGTGTGGGCTACCTGATGCGCGGATCTGGCGCTGCAACGCCAGACAAGCCGGTCGAAGCCGCTGCCTCAGCGCAGATGCCTGGCGCGGCCGCGACAAACATGGGCGGGCAAGTCACTCCGCAGCAGTTGAAGCATATGGCCGATAAGCAGGCCGAACCGCTCCTCGAACAACTCAATTCGAACCCGAACAACGCCGAACTGCTGGCCAGTATCGGTAACGTCTACTACGATGCGCATCAGTACAACGACGCAATCGGCTATTATGACCGCGCGCTGAAGCTTCGGCCCACGAACAACAACGTCCGCACTGACATGGGCACCGCATATTGGTATCTGGGCGATGCCGACCGGGCCATTTCAGAATTTCAGGTAGTACTCAAACTCGAACCCACCAAGCCAAACGCGCTGTACAACCTGGCGGTCGTCCAGTGGCAGGGCAAAATGGACGCAAACGCTGCCGTGGCAAATCTCGAGAGGTTGCTCGATACAAATCCGAACTACGAAAACAGAGCGCAGGTTCAAGAACTGCTCGCGCAGGTCAAGAAACATGCCGACCTTCGGCCCGGCAGCAAGACCGGCAAGCCAGCGATGTAACAGGTGTTCTTTGCGGAGACTCGATGAGTGCGCGCGATGAGCAATTGAAGTTGTGGAACAACACGCAGGCGTACACGCTGTCTGTGATCTGCCTTTTGCTGGGCGTGGTCGTCGGATACCTGATGCGCGTGCCCAAAGCGCCCGTAGCGAATGTCGCGCAGGCGCCTCCCGCCGCGAGTGCGATGACCGGAGGCATGCCGACGCCGGATCAGCTCAAGCACATGGCCGACAAGCAAGCCGAGCCGCTGCTTGCGGATTTGCAGAAACAACCGAACGACGCGGATCTGCTCGTCAAGATCGGCGACACCTACTTTGCCGCCCAGCAGTTTCAGAGCGCCGCGGGTTATTACGAGCGGGCCGCTGCTTCCCGAGCAGACGCAAAGACGCTCACGCAATTGGCGTCCACGTACTACTACGCCGGCGATGCCGATAAAGCGATTACAACTCTCAACCGCGCTCTCCAGGTGGACCCCAAGTATGCCGACGCGCTGTTCAACCTGGGCATGATTCAGTGGCGTGCCAAGGGCGATCCCCAAGCGGCGATTGTGGCTTGGGAGACTCTGCTCAAGACCAATCCCCATCATCCCAAGCGCGCTCAAGTCGAACAGGCAATCGCGCGCGCGAAGCAGCACCTCAACATTCCTTCCGGCACAAAAACCGATAAACCGACTAGCTAATGGGTAGTGAGGCGCACTGGCCCTGAAGGTGGTCCCGCAGACGGCAGGCTACCTCCATGCGCATGACCATGACAAACCAGGCTGCAGGAATTACTGATCCGTTGGTAGGAGATTGGGGATCTACCATTCGGAGCAACGACATTGGTGTCAAAATCCACCATGCGCTCTCCGGAAACGAGAGCGGTGTGCGAACCCATTCCGTGTGCCGTGTGGCATACGGAGCAGGAAAAACCGTCGTTGATATGGCGAGCGTGTCCGCTGAAACTGGCGTTGCTGACAATACTAGCCAGATCATGACATTTGGCACACAAAGCATAATTGCCAGTCGTGCTCAGATTCGGCGGCGTATTCAGGTTGGTGATCGGCTGACCCGGAATGGGCGCTTGGCTCATGTCGTAGCGGCGTTCTAAAAGGTGCGCGTACTTCGAGCCATGGGGACCGTTCGGACCTCTTCCCCCAAACTCCCGGTTGTCATCGCTGTTATGACAGTCGGTGCACAGGATCTGCGAACCCATGGAGCGTCCTGGCCGGGTGCCGTCGAGGTCCAGCATGTTCGGCCTCAGGCTAGGCTGCGGGTACGGACTGCTGCGAACCTGCATGACTGGGTGCTTCGAGGTCGAAGTCGTGCCGAACTGGGTGAGCACATCAAGCGGATCCGCGCCGGAAACGAGCCGCCTCGGCAAATATCCAAGGTCCTGCGGATTGGTCTTTCCGGCGCTCGTCCCGTGGCATCGCAGGCAACTCTCGTATTGGTTCACCGCAGGAGAAACGACGCTATGCCCATCCGTCGCGCTAATTCCGTCAACTCCGCTCTGCGACACACGGATTTGAGGCGGATCAGGAAAGCTCAATCCCACCTGTCTGGTAGCGTGTGGATTGTGGCAGTCCGCACAGGTTGCGTGCCGGTTGTGATTCAGCAACGCGCTTTCGCTGGCCGAATGGGAAGTGATTCCTGTGGCCGTCTTTCCGGTGTGGCTAATCTTCGGCGTCATCATTTCTGCCGCAATATCTGGTGCGGGGGGAGAAACCGTTGTGCCACCGCTATGGCATGCAAGACAGGTCTGATCGTCGATTGCACGAAGCAATACCTTCGGAGCCGAATTATGGGTGGTATGACAGGACAAACAACCGTTGATTCGCAGAGTTGTATATGGCCCCAGAGCTCCGGGTCTCGCCAGCGCCTTCGCGGGGAGCGAAACCTCAGTTGAGACCTGACTCGCGATCCGATTGTCTGCCGTAGCGTGTATGCTCGCGCTCCAGTATCGCAGCCGGTTTGTCTCTTTAGAAGATGGCCCTCCAGCCGCCACACTCGTCGAACCCCCGGACCGCGCGAGGCTCGAGTTCAACCCCATGCCACTGCCACTCATCGTGCCGTTGTGGCAAGCAAGGCACAATGCGCTCTGCGAATTGTCAATCACCAGAAAATCCCCACTAGAGTCAATATTCTGGACGTGAGGATTGTGGCAGCTTCCGCACTCAACATTGCCGTTGATGAGCCTCACCGCGCCGGTGGTGTCTTGGGTCGAGGGCGGGTTCGCGCTCATCGAGGGCCAAAGGTCCGGCGCGGCTTGCAGGGGTGTGACAAAGCTAAAAGGATGTGTGGATGAGAGGTTGGTTCCCAGATCCGCGGGTGTGCCGCTCAGGTTGCTTGACATGGGCACCTGACCCCACGGGGTGGTTGTCCCCACCGCGACCGTTCCGTCATGACAGCTCAAACAGAGCGTGCTGTTGGAACCGAGCGGCGGCAGAGAATTGGTCTGATTGACCATCGTCGAGCTGCTGTACATCTGGTAGGACTGCACACTTGAAAGCTTCTGGCTCCACAGCGGCGTATCTTGCACTCCTGGAGTTCCGTTGATGCCGGAGTGGGGGGCATGACAATACATGCAAGGCTCACCGAGAGTGCCTGTAATGGGCGCTCCGGAAGCCGGCGACATGCTGTGGTCACCGAGTACATCCGCGGTGATTTGCGCCCCGGCCAGTCCGCTGCTGAGAGCAATCAGAAGTGCGGATATGAGCGTGGGCCTCACCGCTAGTCTCCTGTGGCCGCTTTCGCCAGACCGTAGTAATGAAACACCTGCACTCGCCGGTTGTAAGAGTCCACCACCAGAACCCTGTCGTTGCGGTCAATCCACAAGCCGGTGGGCAATTGGAATTCCCCGAACCCGCTTCCCCTCTGCCCGAAGTAGTACAGCAGCTGTCCCTGCTGGTTGAACACCTGCACCAGCCCGCTCACCGCCTCTGCCACGTACAGGTGGCCCTCGGAGTCCAGACCTATTCCTTTCGGCCGGAACATGTGGCCCTGCCCCTCTCCGATCTGCCCAATGGCGTAGAGGAAGCTTCCAGAACGGTCCAGAACCTGCACGCGGAAGTTCATGGCATCCACGACAATCAGATTCTCGCCATACAGCCGCAGTTCGGTGGGAAAGTTGAACTCGCCATTTCCGGTTCCCCTCTTGCCGATCGTCTGCAGCACACTGCCCTTCATGTCCAGGACGAAAATTTGGTTCCGCAACGTGTCGGTGACGTAGATCCGGCCCGCCCCCGAATCCACGGCGATGCCCGTCGGGCGTTTGAAATAACCCTCCCCGCCGCGCAGGCTGCCGATGGTTCGTTCGAACTTGCCATCGGGCGAGAATACGAAAATCTTCCCGGATTCTGAATCGGTCACATAAATATTGTCGTTGGAATCTACCGTGACGCATTGTGGCGTTACTAGGCCCTCCTTATCCTTCTCGCGGTAGATGAATCTGTACTTTTGCTGTTCAAAATCGAAGATGTGGACTCCGCCGGCCCCGGGATCGGTTACGATAATCCGCCCGTGCGAATCCTCTGCCACCTCGTACGGATTAATCAGCGCATGGAAATCGGGGGCCCCCGCCACCAGGTCGACGAGCCTGCTCCAGAATCCGCGCTTGAGCTTGACCTCGGGTTCGGACCAGAAGCTGCGTTCGAATTCCAGCTTCCGGCCGCCTTCCAGCAGCAATTCCGGCACCGTCACCAGCTGCGCCTTGGAGTTTTTCCCGCCCCCAGCTGCTGCCGCGAAGGGAACCAACGCGAGCAGGCACACCGCCACCATCGTGGACATCTTCCTGGCACGAAACGTCCCTAGAAGAACTTGAACCACCGTGAGATCCCGATATAAAACGACCCACTCATGACCGGGGGTTGCCCAGAAATGCTGATCGCTTGATTCAGCTTAATAAAGCCGCCCTGCAACCAAAGTTGCCGCAACTTTTCCTGAAACTGAATAACCAACTGGCCGTTTGCATTCCGGGATGCGGCGGAATTTCCGAATGTGTCGTTCAGCGCCCGCACATAACTGGCGGAAAGCAGCATGCCACGAGTCGGATTCGCGAATGCACTCACGGAATACGAGTCCCCTTTAAGAAGAATTGCCTCGGCTGTCGGAACCGGGAGGGGTGTCGGCAGCAGGCCGGTGGGCGTAAGGATCGAATTTCCGCTCGACTTCGAAAAGGAGCCGCTCACCCCGTAGTCCTTAATCGAAAAGGAGGTTGCATAGCTCTGGCTGTAAGTTCCCGCCGTGTTTGTCTGATTGTATTGAATCTTCTGGCCGTTGGCCGTCACGTTCCAGAATCTTCGCGAGCCGAATTTGCGGGCCAGCGCAGCTGAGTACCCGTAGCCGGAGCTGGTATATTCCAGCAGGGCCGTTTCGATGCTCCGCGAATAGTTGCCGGAGCCACTTAATTCCCACCCATCAAGGCCGCGTGTGTATGAGACGTTTTCATACGTCCCGAGGTTCGTCGGGTCCTGGCCATAGTTGATCATGTTCTCGCTGATCGAGGCGGTTGCATTCGTGTAACCGCCGAACAGCGGTCTACTGTAATTTACCATTTGCGAAAAAGTGTTCCCCGAAAACGACTCGCCCAGCACAGTTTGCTGCTGGTAGGTTTCGGTTGCGACCAGATTCAGATTCGATATTAAGTTGCCCACGGAATAAGTCTGCTGGCCGCTTACCATGAACGAGTTGGTCGCATAATTCAGCAGCGAGGGCGGTACCACGGCGCCGGACGTCACCAGTGGCTGATAAAGCGAACCCGAAAGATTATCGGTGTATTGCGTGTTCACCGAAAAGTTCAGCGTAGGAAAGGGGTTGAAGCTGGCGCCGGCACCGACTGTGTTCACTGTACCTTTGTAATCCGTGTCGTTGTAGTTCGCGTTCAGATCGTTACGGTTGTAGGAGATTTCGAACGCTCCATGCAGCGGGAGCTTGTGCGCCGCGCCGGCGGTGAAGGCGTTAGCCGTTGAATCCGAAGTCTCCGCCTGCTGCCCTGCCAGCAAGTCCGGCACAACTTCGTTTGCTGTGCTGTGCTGGTAGCCGGCGTTCAAATTGAACCCATACAACTTGTCGGTCGCCTGGACGCCGAACACTTTCACGTGCGAAGTGCTGTTCTCGTCGCTTCCCAACAGGGAACTCTCGCTGTCGCCATCATTAAACTGGAACTGTACCTGCGGCCGATCCGGAATATGAATGCCCCAGCCGAGAGCCAGGTTCTGTGTGTTCCCCCTAGTAGTCAGGCTTCCTGCCCCCGGCAGGGTGTAGCCGCCTTCACTGTTGAACGCCTTGCTGAAGGCGATCGACCCCGGGAAATGGCTGCCGCTGAAGACATTGGCGCTTCCGGAGAAAGCGGTGGTCTGGAAAACCGACTGCAACGTCGAGTTCAGCCGCGACTGATTGTAGAAAGTCTGCGCATCGAAGGAAAGAAAGTTAGGATTGTAGTAAAACCCGCTGAGATCGGCATTGCCTCCAGGGGTTAGGCTGTGATCCGAGGGGCTGGCGTTGGAATAATCCCCGGTATATCCGAGCTCAACATTGCCGTTCAGCCTCAGGCTGGTGTTTTCTCCAACCTCCAGTTGCGCCGCCGCCGAAACCGCCATGGCCAATACCATGGCGCTGATTGACAGAAACGTGCGTTTTCTTGGCGCCGTCATGACTAGAGCTCTTCTACTTTTGCGTTCTTTCTCAGTTTTGCATCCAGGTCTTGGCGCAGTTGCTCCGATTTCTGTTTCTCAAGCCATTCGCGGAGAGATGGTTCTACTTGTGCAAAGGGCCGCTCGCCCGCAGTGATATGTTCCTTCAGGCGAAGAATCGTGAACTGGTTCGTATCGAATTCGAGGATGTCGCTGACCTGTCCCGGCTGCATCGCCGCCAACCCGGCAGAGACCTTCGGGGGCAGTTTCGATCGGTCTGCCTCATGGTGGTCGCCCATCATGACCCGGAAATCATCTTCAGAAATTTTCTCCGCGAGCACCCCGAATTCCTCATAACTCTTCGTCGCCTTGGCCAGCGGCAGGGCGTCTTCGGCGCGCTTGTGTGCTTCCTGCCGTTGCGCGGGACTGGCATTGGCCGGAGGAAGGAATGAGATGCTTTGAAACACGAAGGCCTCCGGGTATTGAAACCGCTGCGGGTTCTCATCGTAAAAAGCGCGTGCCTGCGCTACAGAGACGGCAGATTTGTCTTGCACTTCCAGTTTCAGCAGGTCGTCAATCAGCAGGGAGCGCTTGATCTTGCCGCGCAGCACGGCCGTAGAACCTTTGAACTCGCTCTTCAGTACTTCCTCATATTGCTGCTGGCTGGGAAACTGTTTGCGGAACTCCGCTTGGGCCTTGCCCACGCGGTCGGGCGAGACGGTCATGGCGCGGCGCAGCGCTTCCTGATAGACCAGTTCTTCGAACTCGATCATCTTCAGCGCGCCGGCGCGGATATCCGCCTCCATGGCAGCCGGAACGCCATTGTGCTGCCGAGCGTAGGGGAAAATCGTGTACTCCTCCCGCAGCAGGTCGCGGTCGGTCAACACCGTTCCGTTCACCCGCGCCACCGGCTTGGCAAGCGGCCGAACGGCCTCGGCGTTGGCGCTCGGCGCAGCGGCCGGGGTCGAGGCGTGCGAGCTGATGAGCTGCCCCCACGCCGGACTCAGCGCAGCCAGCGTCAGGGCCCCGACTTTGAACGCTCTCATCATCGTCTTTCTCCTGAAAATCGGAGGAGGGAAAAACTTCCCTCCTCCGAACTCTTGCGACCATCCAAACTAAACGGTAGGCACGCCCGTTACGCCGTGCATTTCGTTCGACTCGCCGCCATGGCAGTTGCGGCAGAACTGCGCTACCGAGTTGCCACCGGCAAGAGGAGTGTACTGACCGTTGATGAAGAACATCGTTGATTAGTTCTTACCGTTGATGGAGGCCACAGTCATGCTGTGCTGATTGTGGCAGGTGGTGCAGGTGACCGCATTCACCGTCGTCCCCGCGAAAGAAGCGAGCGGGTTTCCTCCGCTATTCCAGAAGGAGGACGGATTGTTGGTCATGAAGATTTTCTGATTCGGACCTGGGGTGATCGCGGTGGTGGTGTTGCCACCGCCGGTGCAATCCCAGTTGTAGCCGACCTCAGGCGTCGCCGCCGGGTTGCAGCTCACATTGGCGCTGCCGCCCACCGGGTGATCGTTGCTATACGCCCAGCCGCCTGTCGGGGCTGCCTTGGCGAGCAGCGTTGGAGCAGTGCCGCCCACGACGGGCAACGTCTCAACGGTTTGTCCCTTCATCATGCCAACTGTTGCCGTCACGCCGTCATGGCAGCTCAGGCAGAACAGAATGACGGTGTTGGCGTCATGGGCGCTGGTGATGGTGCCCGACGCGGGCAGAGTCACGGGATACCTCGCCTTGCTGCCATCGCCGCTGAAGCTGGTCGAATAGCCGAACAAGGGGGTCAGGTTCTGGCCCCACAGAGCATACATACCGTTCTGGGGATCGGTGGAAGTTCCAAGCCCGTTGCCGAGGGAGCCGCTGTGCGGGGCGTGGCACATGACGCAGCCCCGGCCATAGCCGTTGTGCGCACCGAGTATGTCGGCGCCGTACGGCGCTTGTGCCATCGCCATTGTGGCAACAGCGAGGACAATTAGGGTAACGAAAATTGCCTTCTTCATTGAAAAGCCTCCTTGAGGATTGTGTTGCAACACGGGTGTTACTGGACCGGGAACCGGACTAACGCCCGGCCCGGGTTTTTCGGCAGCCATGGACTGCCAAAAGCTTTTTGCGGCTTGCTGCGATCCGCGAGTTTGCTTTTTCTTCATCGCACGCCTCCTTCAGTACTGCTACTTCGCCGCTGAATCGTTGGCCGAGGGGTTCGCCGTCTGCGCGCCCGGAGCCTTCTGCTCAGGTGTGGCTGCGGTCTGTGCAGGCTCGCTTTCGCGCTTCTTCTTCTCGGCTGCGAACTCCTCATCGGTTACGTAACGGAACATCTGCACGCGTCCGGGAAACGTTTCGGAAACAATGACGCGGTTGAACTTGTCAATGGTGATGCCCCACGGCCCCATGAACTGGCCGGGGTAGTATCCCTGCTCGCCGAAGTAGATGAGCAGGCGGCCGCTCTGGCTGAAGACCTTGACCCGATTCTGGCCGGCGTCGACCACCCAGACGTGGCCGTCAGCGTCGATGGCGATGCTCCTGGGCCGCTCAAACTCCCTGGGAGCGTCGCCGATCTTGCCGAACATGCTGATGAAGTTGCCGTCGGCGTCGAAGATCTCGACGCGGTCGTTGAAGGTGTCGGTTACATAGACGTTTCCGTCCGAATCTACGGCAACGCCTTCCGGCAGAGAGAACGTGCCCGGGTCGGTCTGCTCGTGCTTGTGGCTGGGTTTGCCGATCTGGCGCAAGAACTTGAGTGTGTCGGCATCGAAGACGTCCACTACGTCGTTGCCCGTGTCGGCGACATAAAGAAAACGATTTTCGGTATCGATGGCGATGCCACCGGGGCGAACCAGCACGTCGGTGCCGAAAGCGGCTTCCTGCTCGTGCTTGGGGTTGAACACCAGCACGCGGCGCAATTTGGCATCGCTGACGAAGAGACGGTCCGTGTCGTCCATCGCCAACCCTACGATCATCCCGAAATTCGCCTGTTTGCCGTTTCCGATAAGCTCCACTTTGTCTTTGTTCTCGGGATCAAAAATGAAGATCGCGCCCACCGCCTGATCACCGGCGTAGATTTTTCCCTTCGAATCCACCGCTACGCCGTAGGTGCGGATGAGTTGGAATGGAAGTTTGTCCATCTTCATGTCTTCGACCTGCTGCTGACCCGCCATGCGGTCCATCCAGGTCTGCTTCTTCTTTTTCCTCTCAAACAGGCTGGGATCGATCTTCTCGCCGGTGAACAAGTCCAGGAACTTAATGCGGGCAATCTCAGGAGGCCCCGGCCAAACAATTTTGCTGACGTCGAAATATGCCGTAATGCGCTGGTCGCCCGGCTTGGTAGTGTCAGCCCGCGCGGCCTTCTTCTGGGCGGCACACGGTGCTACTACCAGCCCCAGTGCCAGCAAAAGGGCTAGAGTTGCCCAGTAACGATCTGCGAACCAATTACGTCGGCGCCGCAACATCACTGCCCTCCGATTCGAACATCTGAAAGATCCAGCCCGTTGATATGGCAGCTCTTGCAGAAGTCCATGTTGTTCTTCTGATCCTTCACCAACATCCCCGGTTCCTTGCCCGAGTGTGGCTGATGGCAAGTCAGACAATTCATGGGAATCAGGCGCTTGGTTTTGGGGTTTATCACATCGGCAACGGGGTGCTGTTCAGTCGGGTGGCCCAGGTCATACTTCAAGGGCAGGAGCCTGACCTGACTGAAATAGTTCTCGGGCAACCGGACCTTGCCGCCGAAGATAGTGACCAAATGCTCAGATTCCTCTTTCTTGGGCTCCGCATCCGGCCCGTGACACTCCAGGCACAGCGCGTTGATCGAAGCGGAGCGCAGCAGATGGTCATTTTGGCCGCCGTGCGGCTCATGACAGATGGCACATCCTTGTTCGAAAGCCGGCTGATGCAAATGCGCCTTCTTTCCCTGCTCTGCCTGATCCGTGTGGCACTCCAAGCAGATCCTTACCGGATTGCTCTTGGGCAGGCCAGGCCACTTACTGGCATGCGGATTGTGACAATCGGTGCAATCGCCCGCCGCGCCGGGATGCTGGACCTTCGCACTCTCGATCAGTTTCGCCTTGTCGTCGTGGCATGTTAGGCACAGCTGTTTGGCGCTGCCTTGAAGCATGACCACCTTTCCATCCTTCGCCGGTGCGTGACAGCTCTCGCAGGCCTTGGACTCGAACGGCGCGTGTTGGAAGGCCTGCATGAGTTTGGGCGCCCTTGATTGGTGGGGGTCGTGGCAGGTGAGACAGTCGGAAGTGGCGAAAGGCTGGTCGTGATGCGCCTTAATGAGGTTGGGGTCCTTTCCATCATGACAGTCAAGACACAGCGCGGGTGCGTCCTTGGTCAGGTGATAATCGAATTCGCGTTTGCCCGGGCTACCGGTTTTGTGCGTGACGTGGCATGTGTCGCAGCCAGCATCCAAGGCGGCATGCCGGCTGCCGTCTTTCGGAACGTCCATGCCTACCCGATGACAAGAAAGACACAGATTCTGGTCTTTGTCTGTTCCGGATTCAGCCTTCAGCAGTTGGTTCTTGTTGTCCGAAGTATGGGGGTCGTGGCACCTGAGACAGTCGCGGACGGCAGGGGGATGAACACGTCCACTAATCTGAGCCGCGTCTTTGTCGCTATGGCATTGGAGACAGAGCTTTACGGTGGTCGTCGTGATCAGCTTGACGTGCGTGGCAGTCTTGGTGGTGCGGATCTCGTGGCAGCTCAGACAGCCGGTGGCGATGGCCGAGTGGACCGCTTTGCCCTTCGTTTTGTCTGCATGGCACTCGATGCATTTGGCGGCATCGGTATTCCTGTCCAAGGGGACCGGATGCTGCTTGGCTAGGGCAGGAGCGGCTGCCATGATTACCAACCCGAGCCAAGCAAGGATCTTGCATATGACCCTTGTCCCAAGTGCTCCGCCATTCATATTCCGGCCCATTTGTCCAGCTACCTTGGTGCACTCTGTCAGCCACGGACGGCGGGCCGTGACGAATGGGGTTAAGTGATTTAAAAATATATAGTTACGTGGCAACTGGGACGGGCACAGCAGTTTTCCGAGGGCTTTCCGGGCACCGGGCTGGGGATTTTGCCCCACAGTATTGTGAAATTTCACAAATGACACTTTCTACTTTGAATGGACTGTTGCGAAACTAATCAGAGGCCTTCGCGGCAGAAGCCAGAAAGGGACGTCGGTGCCTAGCAAGACAGGCCGAAACCTTGGGCCCGGTATCCAGCACCACGCACGCTAAGGTAAAGCAATTGCGAGCGCCGTAAAGACAAACAAGTCATCTTTCCCAGAAATCCGTCTTTATGAATTCTTTACGAATTTTTTAGTCCAGTTTCACGCCCCGTGATTTCCAATCGATAGACTATCGTCAGCTATGTTGCCTAGCAACTGCTCCGCGGGAAGGCTGTGTCTCTGTAACGGGCGAATTTGAATTTGGAGAACCGGACATGCAAGACATTCTCTGGATAGCAGTGACCATCGCATTCTTCGTTGTGGCCATCGCGTATGTCCACTTTTGCGAACAGGTGAAGTGAGGAAACACCATGAACCTCGAATCCATAATCATGCTCGCAGTCAGCGTGCTGACCACCGTGTACCTGGTCTATGCGCTGCTGCGTCCGGAGAAGTTCTGATATGACAGCGAACGGGTGGTTGCAGATCCTGCTATTCCTGGTCCTTGTCTTTTTGGTCACCAAGCCGTTCGGCATTTACATGACGCGCGTGTTCAATCGCGAGAAGACGTTCCTGGATCCGGTGCTGCGTCCTATCGAACGCCTGCTCTACCGCACCACGGCGGTGGATGAAAACCACGAGATGCGCTGGACCGAATACGCCATCGCCATGCTTCTGTTCAGTGCGGTGTCGATGCTAGTGCTGTATTTGATGGAGCGATTGCAGGTATACCTGCCATTCAATCCGCAGAAGTTCGGAGCAGTGGCTCCCGCGCATCTGGCTTTCAACACGGCCGCGTCGTTCACTACGAATACGAACTGGCAGGTTTATTCGGGTGCGACCACCATGAGCTACTTCACCCAGATGGCGGGGCTGGCCTATCACAACTTTATCTCGGCCGCGACGGGGATTGCGCTCGCGATTGCCTTCATTCGTGGCATTGCTCGCCGGCAAATGGAGACGATCGGCAATTTCTGGGTGGACCTGGTTCGCGCGACGCTTTGGGTGCTGCTTCCGTTTTGCGTAGTAGGGGCGCTGGTGCTTGTTTCACAGGGAGTCGTTCAGAACCTAAGGCCCTATGACACTGCCAAGCTCGTGGAGCCCATGCAGGTGCAGAGAGTCGGCCAGGATGGGAAGCCGGTGGTCGACAGCCAGGGCAAGCCGGTGATGGACACCATTACCGATCAGACGATCGCGCAAGGTCCGGTTGCCTCGCAGGAGATTATCAAGGAATTCGGCACAAACGGCGGAGGCTTTTTCAATGCCAACAGCGCTCATCCGTTCGAGAATCCCACGCCCCTGACCAACCTCATCGAGCTGTTCGCGATTTTTGCGATTGGCAGCGGCCTCACCTATACGCTGGGGAAAATGACAGGTTCGCTGCGTCACGGCTGGGCCGTATGGGCGGCCATGACGATTCTGTTCCTTGCGGGCGTGACCGTTGCGTACTGGGCGGAAGCTCGCGGAAATCCGCTGCTGGCTGGGACCGATCAGAAAGTTGGGCCCTTGCAGCCGGGCGGAAATATGGAGGGCAAGGAAGTCCGCTTTGGAATCGCCAACAGCGCGCTATTCGCCACCGTTACCACGGACGCAAGCTGCGGCGCCATCAACGGCTGGCATGATTCCTACACGCCCCTTGGCGGGATGATCCCACTCGCCAACATCATGATGAGCGAAGTGGTTTTTGGCGGTGTTGGTTCGGGCCTTTACGGGATGCTGGTTGACGTCATCCTCGCCGTCTTCATTGCCGGTTTGATGGTGGGCCGCACTCCGGAGTATCTCGGCAAGAAAATCGAGGCTTATGACGTAAAGATGTCGATGCTGTTCGTTCTTATTTTTCCGCTCGTGATTTTGACTTTCACGGCGATCTCAGTGGTGAAGCCGTTCGGCACGGGCGGAATTTTCAATCCCGGCCCTCACGGATTTAGCGAGGTCCTGTACGCATTTGTCTCGGCTGCGGGAAACAACGGCTCGGCCTTCGGCGGACTGACCGCGACGAATGCGTGGTACGACACTGCCATCGCCTTCACCATGTTGCTGGGCCGGTTTTTCATGAAGATTCCCATGTTGGCGATCGCGGGCAATCTTGCCCGGAAGAAATTCGTGCCGCCATCGCTGGGCACTTTCCCGGTCACTACGCCGTTGTTTACGGTGCTTCTGATTGGCGTGATCCTGATCGTCGGCGCACTGACGTTCTTCCCAGCATTGAGCCTTGGCCCGATCCTGGAGCATCTGCTCCTGGGGGCGGGCAAAACCTTTTAGAGAATTCTGATGAAGCAAACCTCGAATATGCCGCAAGTGCCAACTGTCCGCCTTGGACGGTCGCCCATGAAACCCAGAAAGAAAGCGGTTTGGGAATGGAAGATTGTCCGCAACGCGGTGAAAGACGCGCTGCTCAAGCTCAATCCGCGAACCATGATGGGCAATCCCGTCATGTTCGTGGTTGAGATTGGGAGCGTCATCACGACCATCCTGCTGTTCAAAGGCGGCTCGGCGTTCAAGTTCAATCTGCAGATCACGCTCTGGCTGTGGTTCACGGTCCTATTCGCGAATTTCGCCGAGGCCATGGCGGAGGGGCGCGGCAAAGCCCAAGCCGACACACTGCGAAGAGCGCGGTCGGAAACCATGGCCAACCGGCTTGTTGGCGACAGCGCGGGCACCGAACAAGTACCCAGCTCGAAACTCCGCACCGGCGACTTGGTGCTCTGTTCCGCGGGCGAGTTCATTCCATCGGACGGCGAAATCATCGAGGGCGTGGCCTCGGTGGATGAGTCCGCCATCACGGGCGAGTCTGCTCCCGTGATTCGCGAGGCCGGAGGCGATCGCTCGGCCGTAACCGGCGGAACTCGCGTGTTGTCCGATCGCATCAAGGTGAGGATCACCGCCAACGCCGGAGAGACGTTCCTCGACCGAATGATTGCTCTGGTGGAAGGTGCGGAGCGTCAGAAAACTCCAAACGAGATCGCGCTCAACATCCTGCTGGCCGGATTGACCATCATCTTCCTGCTCGCAGTCGTGACCCTGCAGCCCTTCGCCATTTATTCCGGCTCTCCGCAAACCGTATTCGTTCTGGTGTCGTTGCTCGTCTGCCTGATTCCAACGACGATTGGCGGCCTGCTTTCTGCCATTGGCATTGCCGGCATGGATCGGCTGGTCCAGCACAACGTGCTAGCCATGTCGGGTCGCGCGGTGGAGGCGGCGGGCGACGTCAATACGCTCCTGCTTGATAAGACCGGAACCATCACGCTGGGGAACCGTCAGGCGTCGCGCTTTGTTCCTGCGCCCGGAGTAACCGAGCAGGAACTTGCCGATGCCGCTCAGCTTTCCTCGCTGGCCGACGAAACTCCGGAAGGCCGGTCGATTGTTGTTCTGGCTAAAGAGAAATATGGCCTTCGGGGACGCGAACTGAGCTCCCACGACGCGCACTTCGTTCCCTTCAGCGCTCAAACCCGCATGTCGGGAGTGGATCTCAACGGCTTTGAGATTCGCAAGGGCGCAGCCGACGCCATCGCCAGGTACCTCACTCAAAACGGAAGTAACATGCCCAGCGAGGTGAAAACTACCGTAGAGGAGATTTCGCGGTCCGGTGGAACGCCTTTGGTCGTGGCTGAGAAGAATCGCGGCGCTCTCGGCGTCATTGAACTGAAGGACATCGTTAAGGGAGGCATGCGCGAAAGATTCGACCAATTGAGGGCAATCGGCATTCGGACCGTCATGATTACGGGCGACAATCCGCTCACGGCCGCAGCCATCGCGCAAGAAGCCGGGGTGGATGACTTTCTCGCCCAGGCAACACCCCAGGACAAAATGGACCTGATCAAGAAGGAACAGGCGGATGGCAAATTGGTTGCCATGACCGGCGACGGCACCAACGACGCTCCGGCGCTGGCTCAAGCCGACGTTGGCGTCGCCATGAATACTGGCACCCAGGCCGCCAAGGAAGCCGGAAACATGGTGGACTTGGATTCCAATCCCACCAAGCTCATAGAGATCGTGGAAATCGGCAAGCAGCTGCTGATGACGCGCGGCGCCCTGACCACGTTTTCCATTGCCAACGATGTCGCGAAATATTTCGCGATCATTCCGGCCATGTTCGCCGGAACGTTCCCAGTGCTGAACGCGTTGAATATCATGCATCTGCGGACGCCCGAGTCCGCCATCCTGTCGGCTGTCATCTTCAACGCGCTCATCATCATTGCGTTGATCCCGCTGGCTCTGCGTGGTGTGAAGTATCGCCCCATGCCGGCTACCGTGATGCTGCGCAACAACCTTTGGATTTACGGCGTCGGTGGGATCATCGTGCCGTTCATCGGGATCAAGATTATTGACATCATCATTACTCACGCGGGACTTGCCTAGAGGTTCGAGAACGAAGAGGAGCCGGGGATGAAAAAGAATCTGCTGATCGCAGTGCTGATGACGATTATGACCACGATCTTGTTGGGGATCGTCTATCCTCTGGTAGTAACCGGCATCGCCCAGGTGTTGTTTCCTCGGCAAGCGAACGGGCAACTGATTCAGAAGGACGGCAAGACCATAGGATCCAGCATCATCGGCCAGGGATTCTCCGGCCCAGCGTATTTTCATTCCCGGCCGTCGAGCGCGGGCAACGGCTACGATGCCGCGAACACCAATGGCTCGCAACTGGGACCAACTAACCAGAAGCTGATTGACCGCGTGAAAGGCGACGTTTCCACAGCTCAAGCAGATCATCCAGGCGCACCCGTGCCGATTGACCTGGTGACCACTTCTGCGTCGGGCATCGATCCGCACATCACGCCAGCGGCTGCCGAATTCCAACTGGCTCGTGTCGCTAAAGAACGCGGAACCACCGTCGATCGCCTGCGACCTCTCGTAGCCAAGCACACCGAGGGCAGGCAGTTAGGCATTCTCGGCGAAGCTCGCGTCAACGTTCTCGAACTGAACCTGGAACTGGACCAGCAATTCCCGCTGAACAAGCAAGCCCGCATCCGCTGAGCTGGCCGGTCTGCTCAATTCTCGATCCAGCGGCGACCTTTCGCCTGCCGACTACGGCTTGCGCCCGCCATTCTTCCAATCATAGCCATAAGAAATATCTATTGGACGACGGGAACACTTCGATTTACCTTCGCTCAACGGCGCGCCTTCGATTGCGCGAGCACAGAAAAAGGCGCTCCGCCTTATCCTCCCCCGCTTGTCCGATCCAAATCTGGAGGCTGAGCCAATGCCTGACGATCTGATTGCCGCACTACTGGTGGATGACGAATCGGCTTTTCGCAGAGCGTTGAAGTCATCGCTCTCGGCGGCGGGGTATGCCGCTGAGGAGGCGCGCAGCGGGGAGGAAGCGCTCGAGGTCCTGCGGCAGCGCTTGTTTGATGTGGTGCTGCTCGACATCAATATGCCGGGCATGGGCGGAGTGGAGGCTTGCCGCCAGATTCGTGCCCAAATGTCGAATACTGCCATCCTCATGGTGAGCGTGCGGGAGGCAGAGGACGATCTGGTGCGCGCGCTGGAAGCGGGGGCCGACGATTATGTCATCAAGCCGGTGCGCTTCCGTGAGCTTCTGGCGCGAATTAGAGCTGTTTTGCGGCGTGTCCAGCCTGAGAATGATAATGATGAAGAGGCCGGGGTTTTTCAGGTTGGCGAACTCGAACTCGACATGCGCGGCCGCGAGCTGCGCCGCAATGGAGAGAGGGTCCATCTCACCCCGACAGAATTCCATCTCCTGGCTCTGTTGATGCAGAATCAGGGATTGCCGGTCACTCACGTCAAGCTGTTACGCTCGATTTGGGGACCCGAGTACGGAAGCGAGCTCGAATACTTGCGCACCTTCATTAAGGCGCTGCGGAAAAAGATCGAGCCCAATCCTTCTGCGCCGCAATACATCGTGACCGAGCCCTGGGTCGGGTACCGGCTTTGTAATCCGGGCCATCCGACATACTCCGCAGCACAACCCAACTGACACTTTCACAAATTCACCCGGTTGCCGCCTAATGCGGCGCTCTGCCGACCATTAGCAACGTTGATCGGCACCAGTCAAATTATCAATGCTGGTCTTCACGGATTCTTCATGGCTCGCATTGTATGGTCCAAGCGAACGGAAGAGGGTGCAGCCGCGGCTCGGTGCGATGAAACAGCGACTTAGTTGCATCGGCAGTTCAGCGGTCTTTACGGGCTTTTGGTGATCTCTTTACGCAATTCTTATCGTTTCGATGATGGAATCGGGAGGGGTCGTGGAAATCGTGTACGGGTGCAGCCCTGTTGCTTGCGGCCAGTCCCTCCGAGCGTCCACTAAGAGTTAGGTGGGATTCAAATCACAAGAGCACGGAGACCGGTACATGATGACTGCCAAAGTTCAGGTGCGCAACGCCATACAGTTCGTAGCTTTAGGCTTTGCTCTGGTCCTCTGCCTGGCTGCGGTTGCCAGTCTGCGGTGCAATGCGCAGGCGACACCTTCGGACGCAAAGACCGTGGCGGAGTTGCATCCGCCCGAAGCCAAACCCAGCAGCGACGGAGGCGCAGCCAACAATGCGGCGCCGATTGCAACAGCGGCGCCGGCCACGCCTACACCCGATCCCGAGATATCGCCGGCTGTGGCCAGACAGCTCGCCGCCATGCAGGCGCAGATCGATGCGCTCAAGGCGGAACTGCAGAGCCGAAACAGCGCTGCACCCGCTGCGACCGCTATCGCTGCGCCTCTGGCGCGTGCGACCACTCCGGTGGGGGCGGCCATCGCACCCTCCGCGGCAGTTGCCCCCGATGATGCGCCGCAAGCGAGTTCGGCCCCGCCGGAGAAACCCGCGCCCTCGGAGCCTTTTGCTTATGCCGACTGGACCTGGCTGAACGGCAATCCTCGCAACAAAGATGTGGTGTGGGATTCGAAATTCTTCACCCCGGAAATCCGCTTGGATGCCCACTATGTCATGGACCTCAACCATCCGCGCGACGACACCATGGGGGGGTCGACAGAAATCTTCCGCTCCGATGAAGTGCAGATTGAACAGATCAGCTTTGGCGGCAACTTCCACTGGCAGAACGTTCAGGCCAGAATTCTAACCATGAACGGAATGTTCGCTGTTACGACGCCGCGCAATGACGCCAGTGATGGACGCGGCCAGTGGGACCTGCGCGGCGCGTACAAGTATGTTTCGGAAGCCAACGGTGGATATCACTGGAACGTAAATCACGGCCTCAACTTCGATGCAGGAATCTTCGTTTCCTACATCGGTCTGTTCAGTTACTACAACTTTGACAACTGGGCTTACCAGCCGTCCTTTGTTTCGTCGAATACGCCCTGGTTCTTCAATGGCGTCCGCATTCAGTGGTTTCCCACGGACAAGCTGAAGATTGAGCCGTGGATCATTAACGGATGGCAGTCCTATGCCAGGATGGGTAGCAAGCCCGGACTGGGTGGACAGATTCTCTGGCGCCCGAAGGGCTGGATCTCGACGGTCTTCAACAATTACGGAATGGGCGAAGACGATCTGGGTAATGGCGATGGTCACTTTGGCCGCTCGCGCATCCACACTGACGACAGCATCCTGATCAAATACTACGACCACCCTGAGAGGTTCCTGGACAAGATGGCCTTCTCTCTTACCGGAGACATCGGCTGCGAGTACGGTGGCAACGGGAGTTTCGTCAGCGCACAGGGCCGGACCATTAACAACAATGTGAATTGTCACCACAACACGGCTACCAGCAGCAAGCAGACTTTTGCCGGCTGGATGATTTACAACCGCTGGCAATTCAAGAAGGACTTGTATGGTCTCACTATCGGCTACGGTGCGATGGACAACCCGGGCCGCTACTTGACACTGCTTCCGCCAATCAATGGCGCTGACGCTATCACCGGTTCGCCCTATTTCACGACGAACCCAGGCGATCCGTACAAGGGCTGGGACGCTTTGATCACCTACGACTGGATGCCCAGACAGTACATTACGTTCCGTGTTGAGTATGGATATCGCCACGCCAATGTGCCGTACTGGACGGGCCGCGGTGGGATCACGCCACCCGGCGGGAACTCGACGCCCAGTGCCATTCCCAATCCGAATGCCGGGAATGTGATAGCCGGCACAACCTTTGTGCCAGGCCCGTTCTTATCGGCCACGCCCGGCTTCACTTGCGTGGCTGGAGCCACGGGTTGGTGCCCGGATCTGCGAACGGATGAGCCCAGCATCAGGTATGCGGTAATGGTGAAGTTCTGATGACCCTAAGGATAGTGTTAAGAACGCATGATCAATTTCATCCCACGTCGGATTGAACGAGCATGAGAATACGAACCCTGGGAACTTTTCTGTGTTTGCTGGCCTTGCTGGTGGGGCTGACCGGTTGTACGGGGCATGGGGACGAGGCGGCGGAGGCTCCGCCACCCGCCAACGTCGTCCTGGCCCCTGATCCCAGTCTGTTCACGGTGGATCATCCCGAACAGTTTCCGCTGGCCACGGCAGTCGAGCGCGCGGCGACCTCTGAGTTGGTAGTCACCGGCACCGTGACGCCCGATGTCGCCCGCAATGTTCCCGTCGTCCCGCTCGCCTCCGGCCGGGTAGTGGGCATCAACGCTCGCCTTGGCGACACGGTGAAGAAAGGGCAGTTGCTGCTTACGATCCGCAGCGATGACGTGGCGAGTGGGTTCGACGCATATCGCAAAGCCGTTGCCGATGAACTCCTCGCGCGCAAACAACTAAATCGAGCCGTAGACCTGTATGCGCATGGCGCCATCTCGCAGCAAGATCTCGAGACCGCGCAAGACACCGCGGATGACGCCAAGGTCACGCTGGAAACGGCAACCGAGCACCTTCGCCTCCTGGGCAACGATCCCGACAAGCCCATGGGAATCGTTGATGTTGTCGCGCCCGTTTCCGGCGTGATCACCGATCAGGAAGTTACCAACCAAGCGACCGTGCAGGCGTTTAATACGCCAGGTCCGTTCACAATTTCTGACCTCAGCTACATCTGGGTTATCTGCGACGTTTACGAGAACGATTTGGCCACAGTGCGCCTGGGCGACACCGCGGAGATCGTCCTCAATGCGTATCCCGATCGCGTGTTCAAGGGAACGGTTAGCAATATCGGCGCCATTCTCGATCCCAGCATTCGCACTGCCAAGGTGCGCATTGAAGTGCAAAATCCGGGAATCATGCGCCTGGGTATGTTTGTGAGGGCTACGTTCCACGGCCAAACCAAGGAAACGCATACGATCGTTCCCGCTTCGGCGGTTTTGCGCATGCACGACCGCGATTTCGTCTTTGTGCCCGCACCGGACAAGAAGTTCCGCCGCGTGGAAGTCGTGAGTGGAGACCTATTGACTGAGAACACGAACTTGCAAGAAGTTAAGTCTGGTCTCAAACCAGGACAACAGGTGGTTACGAACGCGCTGGTCTTGGATCATGTGCTGGCTCAATAACGGTTGCGGAATGCGATGCGGCTTCGCATGCGGTTTTACGCCGGATACCTCAAAAGCAGTCGTTGTCAGCAGCCCTTCGGGCTGTCGCATGGGTGAACAGAACAATCAATGATTCGAGCCCTCGTCGATTTTGCTCTTAACAACAGATTCGTAGTTCTGGCCATTGCGCTCCTGCTGGCTGGATGGGGCGCTGTTTCTTTCCACGACTTGCCGGTGGAAGCCTATCCGGATATTGCCGATAACTACGTCACCGTCATTACCCAATGGCCGGGCCGCTCGGCCGAGGAGGTGGAACAACAGGTCACGATCCCGATCGAGATTCAGATGGCCGGCATGCCGCACATGACCTATCTGCGCTCCGAGTCCATCTTCGGCTTGTCGTTCGTGATCATGATCTTTGACGACAGTTCGGTCAACGACTGGAATCGCCAGAAGGTTCTCGAAAGACTCACCCAGGTCAATCTTCCCCCCGGGCAGAATCTGTCGCCGCAGATCGGCACGGACTGGAGCACCACCGGCCAAATCTACTGGTATACGCTGCGCAGCACGAATCCCCGCTATGACCTGATGGAGCTGCGTTCAATCGAAGACTGGGTTCTGCTTAAGCAGTTCAAATCGGTTCCAAACGTGGTGGACGTTTCCGATTTCGGCGGCACGGTGCGCGAGTATCAGGTGCGCGTCGATCCCAACAAGCTGGTTTCCTACGGGTTGAGCATCGGCCAAGTCGAGCAGCAGCTCGCCAATAACAACATCAACGCGGGCGGCAGTTTTGTGGAAGTCGGCTTGCAGCAAATGAATGTCCGCGCACTCGGACTATTCAGCGATGTTCACGACATCGAGCAGACCGTCCTGAAAACCCAGACCGGAACTGCGCTTCGTGTCAAAGACATTGCGGAGGTAGTGCAGGGGCCGAAAATCCGGCTAGGCCACATGGCTCGCGCCAATCATATGGAGGACGGGCGCATCATTGACGAGCCCGACGTCATTCAGGGAGGCGTGCTCCTGCGCAAAGGCGCGGAAGAGCAACCGACCCTCGACGCCATCCATAAGAAAGTGGACGAGCTGAACCATGGCCTTCTGCCGCCCGGCGTAGAAGTCGTCCCCATGCTCGATCGCAGCGACCTGCTGCATTTCACGCTACACACGGTCATGCACAATCTGGCCGAAGGCATGATCCTGGTTACCGTTATCCTCGTTTTGTTCTTGCTGAATATTCGAGCTGCTTTCATCGTCGCGCTGACTATTCCATTCTCTCTGCTGTTTGCCTCGATCTGGCTGGACCTCAGCCACATTCCCGCCAATCTGCTCTCGCTGGGCGCGTTGGATTTCGGCATGGTCGTGGACGGCGCCGTGGTGATGGTGGAGAACATCGTCCGCCACATGAGCCGCATGAACAGGAACGGCTCCGATCCTGCGACCAGGAAGACCGCTGCGGAGGTGGTTCAGGAGGCCGCCCACGAGGTGCAACGGCCGGTCTTCTATGCGATTGCGATCATCATCACCGCCTACATGCCAATCTTCACGCTGCAGCGCGTGGAAGGCCGGCTCTTCCGGCCTATGGCCTGGACCGTGGCTTTCGCTCTGCTCGGCGCCATGGTCTATTCCGTTCTCATTGCGCCCGTACTGTCGGTAACGGCCTTCGGGAAGGGCGTTAAGGAACGGCGCAATCCCGTCATGGATTACCTGACCGAAAAATACCGCCGGCGGGTGCGCTGGGCAGTCGAGCATCGTTGGGTCGTCTTGGGGGTGGGAGTCGCGGCCCTGGCAGGAACACTCTTTCTTGGCTTCAGCGGCGTGATCGGAGCCGAGTTTTTGCCGCATCTGGATGAAGGCGCGATCTGGGCTCGCGGCACTTTGGCCAACAGCACGAGCCTCACCGAGGGCGAGAAATTCACTACTAACGCCCGCTATGTGTTCGCTTCTTTTCCGGAAGTGACCAAGGTGGTGTCGCAGGCGGGACGTCCCGACGACGGCACCGATACCGGCGGATTCGGCAACACTGAGTACTTTGTTGACCTGAAGCCCAAGGATCAGTGGAGGCCAGTTTTTCATCGCGACAAAGAGGAATTGATCGCCGCCATGAATCGGGCCCTGGAAAAATATCCGGGCGCGATCTGGAACTTCTCCCAGCCGATTGAAGACAACGTTGGCGAAACGCTGACCGGGACCAAGGGCTCGCTGGCGCTTAAGATCTTCGGCGATGATCTGAAGACTCTCGAAGAGAAGGGTGAAGAAGTCACTGTCGTCATGGCGGCCATTCCGGGCATGCACGATGTCAAGCTGTTGCGCGACTTCGGCCAACCCAATCTCGACTTGACCATTGATCGTCGTGAGGCGGCTCGTTTTGGAATCAACGTGGCCGATATCCAGGATGCCGTCCAGACGGCGGTGGGCGGTAACGCCGTGAGCCAGGTGCTCATCGGCGAACAGCGCTACGACGTCGTCGTGCGCTACCAGCAGCCCTACCGCAACACTGAGCAAGCCATTGCCAGAGTTCGTCTGCTCTCGCCCACGGGCGAGCGCGTTTCTTTGGCGCAGCTGACCAAGGTTGAGGTGAAAGACGGCGCCTATGACATTTATCGCGAGGGCAATACTCGCTACGTCGCCGTCACCTTCAATGTGCGCGGCCGTGACCTGGGCACAACGGTAGAGGACGCGATCAAACAGATTGGCGAGAAGGTGAAAATGCCACCCGGATATCACATCGGCTGGTCGGGTGAATACGAGAGCGAAAAGCGGGCGGAGGCGCGGCTTGCCGTCATTGTACCGCTCACCATCCTTGTCATCTTCATCATTCTCTACACCATGTTCCGCTCCTATAAATGGTCGCTGCTCATCTTGCTCAACGTTGCCTTGGCTCGCGTCGGAGGCTTTCTCGCCCTGCTGGTGACGGGGACTTATCTCAGCGTGTCATCGGGCGTGGGGATGCTGGCGCTGTTCGGGGTGTCGGTGCAAACCGGCGTCATCATGCTCGAGTACATCAACCAGCTCCGCGCCCGCGGCTACTCGATCGCCGATGCGGCGGTAGAAGGCGCCGTTCTGCGGCTCCGCCCCATCATGATGACCATGCTGGTGGCGACTCTCGGGCTTCTGCCCGCGGCTCTTTCTCATGACATCGGATCCGACTCGCAGCGGCCTTTCGCCATCGTGATTGTGGGCGGACTGATTTCCGACCTGCTGCTGAGCATTATCTTGCTGCCCACGTTCTACGTCTGGATCGCGAAAGAGGGCGATCAGCTGCCGGAACTGGAGGCGTCCCTTGAATAACTTTCTACTGCGCCGGAAACTCCGCGCACAGGAGGTATTGGGCGCGATGCTGACGCTCGCGCTGACAGTTCCGTCATTTAGCCAGGCTGGCGGCCTCAAAACGGTCACGCTCGACCAAGCGATTCAGATGGCGTTGCAGCACAACCACAACATGCTGGCGATGATGACCACGATCCAGCAAGCCGAGGCGGAGGAGACCACAGCGAACCTGCGGCCCAATCCGTCACTTTTTGCCGACTGGGAGTATCTGCCGCTGGGCTCACCTGCCAAACAGAACCCGGACTTATACAAAGGTCAGTCTACTGCCGATTATCTGCACGATAACACCGAAGGCGACATCGGACTCAGTTATCTGATTGAGCGCGGCAAGAAGCGGCAGCATCGCTTGCAGGCTGCCAAGGACATTACGGCAGAAACCAAGTCCCTCGTTGCCGACAGTGGGCGCGGTCTCACGTTCAATGTGGCCTCGTCTTTCGTGAACGTGCAACTGGCGGAATCGACGCTCGAACTCGCCGAGAAAGATGTCAAGAGTTTTCGACAGACCGTGGAGCTGAGCGAGCTGAGTTACAACAAAGGAGCGATCAGCGAGGATGACTATCTGAAGATCAAGCTGCAACTGCTGCAATTTGAAATGGACTATCAGCAGGCAGAACTGGCCCGAGCGCAGGGGCTTTCCGACTTGCGGCAGTTGCTGGGTTATGAATCCGTTCCCGCCGACTACGACGTGGCCGGCGAGTTTGACTACCAGCCCCTGAAGGGGAATAGGGAAGACTTTCAGTTGAAGGCTCTGCAAAACCGGCCCGATCTTCGTGCTGCGCGAGAAGGCATCACTGCAGCCAAAAGCCAGTACGAATTGCAGCGGGCAATTGGCAAGCAGGATGTTACCGTGCAAGGGAATTACTCCCACGTCAACGGCATCAATGCGGCTACCTTCTACGGCAGCATCCCGCTCCCCGTCTTCAATCGGAATCAGGGTGAAATCGCGCGCACGCGCTTCGCAATCACGCAGTCGGAGGAACAGGAAAAAGCGACCGAGGGGCAGGCCCTGACCGATGTGTACGATGCGTATGAGGGACTGCGCGAGAATGAACGTGTCGTCCAGCTTTATCGCTCGGGCTACCTGGACGCGGCGCAGAAGGACCGGGACATCGCCGAGTACGCTTACAGGCGCGGCGGAACCAGTTTGCTCGACTTTCTCGACGCCGAACGCAGTTATCGCGCGGTTCAGCTTGCCTATCGCCAGTCCCTGGCTTCATACTTGCTGGCTTTGGAGCAGCTGCGCGAGGCGGTGGGTGTGCGAGCATTGCCCTAGTTTCGCAGGGATCTCAAGTTCGGTTGAATCCACGCGGCGAAGGTGTTCCGTCGCTCAAGGAGCCGGATCATTGAACAAACAAGAGGTACGGAGCCGGATCGAAGAACTGGGAATCATCCCTTCCATTCGCGTGTCGACCACGGAGGATGCCCTCTTTGCCGCCGAGGCGATAGCCGGCGGCGGCATTCCCATCATCGAGGTCACATTGACGGTTCCCGAGGCCATCAAAGTGATCTCTCATGTGGTGCAACGCGCGCCCGACGTGATAGTCGGCGCTGGCAGCGTCCACGACACAGAGACTGCGCGCCACTGCCTGGACGCGGGGGCCAAGTTCCTCTCGACTGACGGCCTGGACGCAGATACGGTGAAGTTCGCCGTGCAGGCGGGCACCGTTGTGATACCCGGAACGCTCACCCCAACCGGCGTGATCAATGCGTGGAAACTGAATCCGGATTTCGTCAAAGTCGTTCCCTGCGGGCACATCGGCGGCGCCAGCTACATCAAAGATCTCAAGGCGATGTTTCCCATGATTCCCATGATTGCCGCCGGCGGCGTAAATCAGCGCACCGCGTTCAGCTTCATCGCGGCCGGGGCGGTCGCGTTGGGCGTTGGCGGAGAGCTGATCCCCAGGGAAGCCATTCGCCGCCGGCAGGTTGATCGCATTGGTGAACTCGCGCGCAGGTTCCTGCTTGCGGTCGGCAACGCCCGCGACCGGTGAAGGTTCAGTTGCGGAATGTTTGTATTTCTCTCGAAAAGACTTGCGTGCTGGTCCTTTTCATCCTAAGAGCCTCTAACAAAACCCAGTTTCCGCTCCTCTTTTGCGGCGTCGAGAGGTCGCGAAGAATGAGAAGCCGCATATGGCATACTTCTGTCGTGCTTGGACTCCTGCGGCACGTGACGGGCGGCACGCTCACTTGTTTCAGTAAGTGTCTGAAAACATTGGACGTGAAGTCGCTCTTGCAGCTACGGTTTTGCCGCTAACTCCAACGCCTTCTCCAGGGTTAGGTCCCGGCCGGTCTTCAGACTTTCGATAGTGGGGTGCACCTCAACGTCCGGCGTGATCCCTACTCCTTCAAATTCCGAGCCGTCCGGGAAGTAGAGACGCTTGACGGTGATTTTGAGGGTCATGCCGTTCCCAAAATCGTAGACATACGGCAGTCCGGAGCTGCCCTCGGTGGTTTCGCCCACGATAGTGCCCCGTCCGCTGTCCTTGAACGGCTCAACTAGCTCTTCGCAGGCGGAAACGCAGCCGCTGTCCACAAGGAGAATTACACGCCCTCTAAAAGCACTTGGCTGAGGAGCTACGATTTCTCCGCCCCAAGTCACTGGCAGACTGCACAGGTCGTCGTCCGCGGAATACCTGCAATTGCGCAACGACTCGGGGAGTAATGTCGAGTTTCGTTCCTTCTCATCGTCTGGATCCGAGTTGACCCACGTGAAGCGGGCCGCGCTCGACTTCTTCCATTCGTGATAAGGACGGTCCATGAGCGCCTGTATAAGCCGTTTGGGCGGGATGCCTCCGCTGTTGTTTCTTACATCGATAATCAGCGTCTTGGCGCTTTCAAACTGGCGAACGTAGTCCAGTGCCTTCTGTTCCAACGAAGGATAGGAGAATGCGGGTATGCGAATGTAAGCCACTTTGCCCGACTTGAGCCAGCGTCCATCGGTTTTCTGTTCTGGCGGAATGAACTTTTCGCGATCGATTTCTACTTTGCGGTCGCCATCCAGAGTCAGCGTGAACTGTTCGGGAAACAGATACGGGAGAAGAAACAGGTTGTGGCGTTGCGCCGCGATGCTCGATGCGGAGATGTACCGCTGCTGTTGTTGAAAGAAAACTTCGGCTGGCGTGTCGTTGATTTTGAGGATGACATCGCCGGGCTGGAGGTCGGGCAGAAGGCTGCTTTGGATGACCCAGTATCCGGCGAGGGGCGCCGCATAGAAGGCGAGAGGCTGGTTGCTCTTGTCGAGCCAAGTATCCCACAGGAAGGTGTGGCCATTGTGGAGTTGGGCAACGAATTCTATCGTCGCGAAGTCGAACTGGCGGCGGTCGTCGGTCGCAAGGGCAGTTCGTAAGTAGGTCTTATAGGAGTCATCCAGTCATCCAACCCCGACTTCGGTTGCTCTTTTGCTGAAAAGAAGTATCCCTGCACAAGGGAATAGACTTTCGACGCCGTGAAGGTCCGTTCTTCGACGCTCAATTTCGGGCTGTCATTCGCCTGCGCAGATGTCAAGGTGGCCGCTAAAAGTAGCAGGAATAGAATATGAAGACCACTGCGCACCGGAACCCCTTGGCAGCGCTGATTGACAGGCCCGCTCGTCGCTTGCACATTCGACACCCTTGTGCCCGAAGTCGCGGCCAAACCAAAGTCGTACGACGAAAATGGAATACCCACGGGTGCTATCAAAGCCGTAGGATTCCCTACCTCTCTCATGAATCCGGATGGCCGTCGTCCCCACCTTTCGAACAGCGCGAAAGGTGGGGCAGCCCGCTCGGCTACGGAGACCGCTCCTTCCGCGACAAGACGAGACACCGCAGCAAATCCGCACCGGATGCAAGCGTCAGGGCCGTCGACCACGTGGCAGATCCGACCATAAGGAGCGTCTCTTCCTGCCTTGACGCCGCAACCGCGAAAAGGGCCAAGGCTACGCCGAGCAGCATTGCTATGCAGTCCGTCAACACTCGGGCAGGCGTGACGAAGGTTCGCAGGTGCAAGTCCACCGTCACAGCCACCAGAAACCACAGCAGCGCTACGCTTCCCAAGAGACAAGTATCAGATATGATCCTCGAAAGACCCGGATTTAAGTGCACCCTCTGAAAGAAAACCGCCAACCCTACCTCTGCGAGCACGGCGGGAGCGTTTATTGCTTCGCAGAGCTTCACAGCTGGCGGCACAAAAGGAGGGCTATCCTGCATAACGCTCGGTACCTCATGACTGCCGAGGGCCAGGAGAACAATTGCTGCGAGGACCTGCACCGCCGGCAATATGACCTTGAGTTTTGATCGTGTCATATCTGTCCCCCACACACATTCAAGACGTGCTCTATTATGTACTCGTTAATCACTTCCGAAGGCTTACCGTGACTGCCCGTGAAGTCGTCCTCAAGCTTATTGTCACTCAGATTGGTGTACCCGTGAAGCGCCTCATGGAAAAGCATTGCCTCGTTCTCTTCGTTCTTGCCGCCGCTGCTTGGCTTGATCACCGACGGCCGAAAGAAGACGATCAGGGGGTTGTTTCCGCCTATAGTGGTGGCCTCCACAATCACGGGGTCATTGCGGTCACTGCCGTCGTGTTTCTTGAAGTAATCTGCGACACTACCAAACAACCCTACCTCCCCAATTCGTCCTGCTGCACAGACTCCCCAGGCCGGTCCAGAGTTAGCCTGGCACGTGCTGATAAATGATGCCTGCGCTGAGGTTCCATCGTAAAACTGCGGCAGGCTCTTTCCCAGATAACCTAGGAAGTCGGCGGTCGTTAAGCCTGGACGCTCCGTAAGTTTCGAAAATATCCATTTCTGGGCGGCATCTGAGCAGTTCTTGTCCGTATTCAGCTTATTGACCAGATCTTTTTCAGCATTCCAGATGAGTTCACGAGGTCCCGGACACTGCGGTGGCGGCTTAAGCTCGGTGTCCGTACAGCTTTCGAGCTGCGCGAATTGTGCTTGCGGCTGGGCGTTGTTGTTCGAAGAGTTGTTCCCGCCCAGCATTGCTGTGAATGACGACGCATAGTCAAAGCCCGCGAGGCTTAGGGATTGTAGTCCTCCGCCTGACGAAAGCAGATAAGAGCCTCCAATCCACGACTGGGTGGGCACGTTGGCGAGCTGCCCTGTCTGGTTGCCGTTGGCGTCGAAGGTTACGGTCTGGCCTGAGCCCGACGTTGACGCTGCAATCACTCCGCCGCCCGCCGTGGCGATCTGGGGCGTGTAGTTCGGCTGGCTCCAGAGCTGCTGCCCCGACGCGGTGAAGGCTGTCATGGGGCCTTGGACATATTCGGATGTGGATGCCGTCCCCACGTACGACCCGTCGGCTCGTTGCAACACGGGCTGCATCCACATGCTCGTCGGCACAGTGGTCGCAGTTCCGTCCTGCGCGATTGTTGTCAGCTCGAACTGCGGAACCCACGCACTAGTAACGGGATCCTGAAAACTCTGCACCCATGAATAGACCACGCCCTGGTCGGAATTGGTAATCAGTACTCCGTCTATCCTGGGAATTCCACCTGCACTGCTCTCGACGCTCTGACACTGGGGGCTGCAGATCTCGTAATTCAAAAAGTCATAAGCCCAGTCCCCCAGCCTGATCTCCAGAGCAGATCCGTCTGTACCAACGCGCAGAATACCGAGATGGGCGTCGTAGTGACCCCATGCTGCGGTATTGCCGTCAACGCACATGTCGCCCCAGGTTGCTGAATTCCCCCAAGAGTAAGGGAAGTACGCATAGCCATCGCCCGCGATGATGGGCTGGCCGTACCCCGAGTAAGATGGCACGCCCGGTCCGCCCGGACCTTGGCCGACGCTGGGTGGGTACTCGCCACATTACCGCCATTGTCGTAGAAGTAGTAGCCTTGCTCGACCTGAACCGGAGGAAACTTCTGGTTCCCCGTGGCTGCGTCGATGCCCGTAATGGGACCATCAGTGAAGATCGTACCGTCCGGATGAACCAGCAGGGGGTTTCCATCAAACTGGGCCGTGGGTCGTCCAGTCTTGCCATCCAGTCGTTGACTCGGCCAGCCTCCAACGACCAGACCACCCTGGAAATCCGGCAAGAGCGTATTACTGCCCACTTTTTCGAACAGCGCGAAAGGCGGGGCAAGCCGCTCCAGGAATATCTCATCAGCTCGAAGCGCGCGTCGACGACTTATCCCTCCCCTGAAAGTGAAAGCGCCGAAGCGATCGGCTAGAATACCAGAATAATCCAAGCCCCCAAATGACCAGCGAGAGCCCAATAACACGACCGCCGGATACGCCATTGGACGGCGCAATCAGGAAAATCCGTATTCCGGCATATAGGAATGCAAGCGAGAGCAAGGTGCAGGTCGTCCAGAATAGTGCAGACGAGAACGTAGCGTTATTGCGTACTGATCTGATATCGATGCGCCAACCAATCCACCACCAGAAAATTAAGAGAAGCACGTAGAAAATGACATTAGAGTAGCTACTAGCAGCTATGTGTGCCAAGAAAGACCGCCACAGCGAACTATTCTCAACTAAGTGTGACAGTACAAATACGGGGGCATTTATACAATCGCTGATCAGTTGTGCAGGAGGGATGTAAATGAAGTTGCCTTCATAACGCGCGTGAGGATGCAGTTGGCTAAATGCCCGATATTCCCGCGACCCCAACACCGACAACAGGGCGGCAATGGCTAGGTTCACTGTTGAGAGAGCTATTCTCCACCTATATGGCTTCACTTGGTCCTCCAATCCGGTCACTTGCACGGGGTTATACTCTGTGGCGGGGGCACGATGAGAAACTGCTTTAAGTAATCTGTAAGGTTCAACGAATTGAATTGATCCACCGTTTCGCACTTGAAAGCGGTCTGCAGTCCTGGATCATCCATATTCAAGAATCCATGGAGCCCCTCGTGAAAGAGCATGGCCATATTGTTGATGTTCGCTCCTTTATTAATAGGGACATTGATTTGACCACCGGTGTCCTTGTTGAAGTTGTATGGGTTGAAGAACACTGTCAAAGGCGTAACTCCGGGTTCAGTTGCGGCAAATGCCGAAGGGTCAGGTTTGCCATCTGCGGTTAAGAAGTTGGTACTTACGGCATCGTTGCCCAGAAACCTGTTCCAAAACGGGTGTGCAGTCAGAATGGCTTTTGGCGCAGTAGAGGTTGTGCCGTCGTACGGTGAAAATCCCTTTTTCAGATAATCAAGAAACGCACTTTCGGTAATGTTTGCGTTCCCGTTGGCTAGCTGAGCAAAGACTTTCTCCTGGATGAACGAACCATTGGTGACAAGGACCGCCGGAGAACCGTCGTTGGGATTCGCAATTGCAAGTGCTTTATAAGCATTCCAGATTGTCTGTCTGGGCCCAGGACAGGGAGGAAGAGTTGCACCTGGAGGGTTGTCAGCAGCGTAACAGCTAACTAGCTGGGGATACTCAGTTTGGGGAGCAGCAACGTAGTTTGTAGACTGGTTGGCATTTTGGACTGCCCAGAAGCTGTTCGCGAGCAATGTCGGAGCGGGGACGACCTGATTAACCGATCCGATCTGGTAAGCCAATCCACGCCACGATCGAGTCGTCATATTTACCATCTGCCCGGTTTGGTTGCCGTTCTGGTCGAAGGTGACGGTCTGGCCTGAGCCCGACGTTGACGCTGCGATCACTCCGCCGCCCGCCGTGGCGATCTGGGGCGTGTAGTTCGGCTGGCTCCAGAGCTGCTGCCCCGAGGCGGTGAAGGCTGTCATGGGGCCTTGGACATATTCGGATGTGGATGCTGTCCCTATGTACGACCCGTCGGCTCGTTGTAGCACCGGCTGCACCGGAGGCGACGTGAACGACGGGCCGCAACCATAGTAGCTGGGGCCATTCGTCGCGCCTGTGCTCGTCGGTACGGTCGTGGCGTTACCGTTCTTGTCGATCGTAGTCAGATTATATTGCGGAGTGTCCAAGCCGCTGACGGGGTACTCAAAGCAGGCGAGCCAAGAGTAGAGCACGCCCTGGTCGGCGTTGGTGATTAGAGTACCGGCTGTGTAACGGGCAGCCCGCCCAATTCCTACCCTGTCGCTCCAAAGTGCGGGAGCGACAAGGGCGGGGCAACCCGATTTCGCCTTGCCCGAAAGGTTGGGCCAGCCCCCAGGCCCTTCACTTCTCTGGAGCGGACTCTTGCAATTCTTTTTCGCAGATCCGCATTCTCCCGGCGACGCAGTATTGCTTCATTAAGTATTGAGCAGCAGAATCCAGACGCGTGGCGGCCGGAGTACCAGCGAGCGAGGCGCTGCGCTCGCGCATTAGTTTTATGGTCGGCACCACGTCCCCGTGTCTAATCATGCCCAAGGCTCTTAAGGCGTTCCTATATTGCACGCTGTTGTTGCCCGGCAGTAGAGCGATGAAATCGATCAGAGCTTGTTCGGCTGCGGGACCCTCCTCCGCCAGGGCATCGACCGCGGGGTATAGATCTTCGTGTGCATTTGGTTCGTTTGCGACAGGCCGCCCGAAGCCCAAGTGTTTGATCAGAATAGGTACTGCTTCCTCCGGAGGTAAGTTCTCTATCAGCCGGAATGCAGCCCGAGAACAAGAGGCCGTTTTGACCTCACCCCGATCCAGAGCATTGACGGCGTCGGTGGCAGATGCCAACTTCAGGGCGCCACAATCCTGAGATGCACAGGGATCCGCAAAGATCAGGACCACAAATAGTGTAGCGGCTAGCACTCCGGTATCTCGACGGCGAAACATAAGCCCTCCTATTGAAGGTTCCAGGTTGTTGGCGTAGTTCCCGTGCCCAAAATATTGTCGCCCGGTACATCCAGCGAAAAGAATGCGACTCCGTTCGAATTGTTTTGGCATGATAAGCGAGTGTAAAAGTTGATCTTAGTTGAAATCTGGTCTCCATCAGGATCAACAACGTACGTCTCGAAGTTAACGCGCTGCCTATAGGGAGAATTATTCGCACCAGTAAACGGGTAATAGCCGGGGTGATCCAAATTGAACACTTGACCATTTGGATCCTTGGACGGATTTGTGGAAAACCAATTCCCCGTGTCGTCGATTGGTGGGAATAAGTGGTTACAGCTATCAAGACTGGGATCGTTGAATTGCGGACTGGATCCAATCCAGCATGCCTCCGAATTCACGTATCGCTTTATTGTGACGGGTCCGGTAAAACTCGAGGGTGTGACGGTCGCGACAAGCTCGTAACCAGCATAGCAACCATTACGCGCCTGGCCATTGAAGTTGCCCGACTGCATCCCCAACAGTGTCTCACCAAACCAGTAGATAGCATCAGTATTGATGAAAGGGTCGTTAGGTGACACTTTTAGATTTCCACCGAACCTAAGTATGAGTTTAGCTCCTGGCTGCTTTTTTGCTGTATTGTTGTGCGAATCATTAGCCCCGACTTGTGGCGAGTAAGTTAAATCTTGGTCGATCGGATCCTCATCGAGTAAGCCGACTGATCCCGACAACTGATAGTCGTTATCAGTCCATGACTGAGTGGGCATGCTGGCGATCTGGCCGGTTACGTTGCCGTTTTGGTCGTAGGTGGTGCCGGAGGCGCCGATCACGCCGCCGTCGGAGGTCGCAATCTGCGGAGTATCATTCGGATGGCTCCAGAGCTGTTGCCCGGACGCGGTGAAGGCCACCATGGGGTGTCCGATTGTGGGAAGCGTGCCGATGTAGGAGCCGTCGGCCCGCTGTAGCACCGGCTGCACCGGAGTCAACGTGCCCGTCGGACAAGCATTGTAGCTGGGGCCGTCCGCCATACTCGTCGGTACGGTTGTGGGGTTGCCGTTTTTGTCGATCGTGGTCAGATTGTATTGAAAAGTGTTCAGCAGCGTGTTAGGGTCCTGAACGCAGACAACCCACGAGTAGAGCGCGCCTTGGTCGGCGTTGGTGATCAGAGTACCGGCTGTGTAAGGTATCACACCCGAGTAGGCCGACACTGGATACCCGCCGGCCCAGTAGGACACGCTGGCGCTCGCCCAGTCCCCAAGCGTGATCTCCATCGACGACCCATCGGTGCCAACGCGCAGAATGCGCAGATGAGTGTCGGTCTGGCCCCAGCTTACCTGGTTCCCAGCAGCATCACAAACACCAACGAGGAACCTACTGTTTGTCCAAAAGTAAGGGAAATAGGTGTACCCGTCGCCCGCGATGATTCCTTGGCCCACCGTGGAAGGCGAGGGGCCGTTGATGGTTCTTGGAGGGTATTCACCGCAGGTACCGCCGTCATACCCAGAGCTATAACCTTGCTCTAGCTGAACCGGAGGGAATTTCTGGTTCCCCGTAGTCGGCTTGATACCCACGATCGAATTGTTGTCCGCCGTGAAGATAGTTCCGTCCGTATGCATTAGGACCGAAGGGCTGAAGGGATAAGAAGTCGGGTTCGAGTAGGTGTAGGCGGGATAAGCTTGGCCGGTATTGCCATCGAGCTTTTGCACCGAGTACGGGAGTGTGCTGACATTCGCCACTGTTAACCCACCCTGGAAATCCGGCAAGAGCGTGCTGCTGGTGCCGACGTTTGCTTGCCACAGTTGGGTGCCGTCGCTCGCGAGTGCCATGACGACGCCGGAGTTCTGCAGCGCGAATACGTCCGCCCCGCCTGACGCGCTCGGCACCGCCGGCATAATACTAATGACACCGGAACCGTCGCCCGAGTTCGACCATATTTTCGTGCCAATCGGGAGAGTGGGTCCGGGATAGACGGTGACATCGGCAGAAGCAGCTTCGGTATTAATCGTTGCCGAACCTGCGCCCACAGCCGTGAGAATCGGTGGGTTATCGCTTGAGAGTGTTAGGACAGCCGTATTGCTGGAAGTCCAGGTCAGCCCGGTCACCGCCTGACCGTTGCTGTCCACTGCTTGAATCGAACGGGTATCGCCGACAACCATACTGATTTGATTGGGAACGAGAGTTACCGGAGTGCCGCCGTTGAAGCTGGATGGAACAGTAAAAGCGATTCCATTGCTCCAGGCGCCGTTCTGTTCCACTTTGACAACGCCACTGACCGTGCCACTCGCGACCGACGCGAGGATTTGCGTGTCACTCCAGCCGGCCACTATCCCGTAAGTATTCCCAATCCAGACATTACCACTGCCTTGGGACACCCCGAAACCACCGCCGGTAATCGTGACCACGGTACCAGCGGAACCTGAATTGGGAGTAATACCGCTAACTTGTAGGGAGTCGATCGAGAAGGGAACGGAGTTACTCAATACGCCATTTTGCAGGACCTGAGCAGCTCCGGTAGTCGAACCATTAGCCACGGTAGCGATGACTTGCCCGTCGCTCCAGCTATCCACAATCGCAGGCACAGTCCCGAGCCATACCATGCCACCGCCTTGTATGCTCCCGAACCCAGAACCGGTAACTGTTACCTGAGTGCCTGGCAATCCGCTGTTCGGGCTGATTCCTGTGATGGTCGCCGTGTTCACGGTGAATGGGACTGCGTTTGAAGTGAGGCTATTCTGCTGTATCTGAGCGAGTCCTGACGAAGAGCCAGTATTGACGACTGCGACCACCTGAGTATCGGACCAACTGACCACCAAACCTAGCGTAGTGCCGAGTTGCACGGTGCCGCCGCCTTGCGTCTGGCCGAAATTTGAGCCGCTAATGGTGACCTGTGTGCCCGCTCCGCCACCATTGGGCGAGACGCCAGTAATGCTTGGTGCACTGGGACTTGACGGCGCCACAACGGTGACCGAAGTGCTGCCAGTTACATTGCCAAGTGTCGCCGTGATGTTCGCTGTTCCAGCCGCGAACGGCGCCACTGCGACGTACTCAACCGGAATGGGCGAGGAAACGCCCGGCACGGCGGGACTCGTGACTACTCTTGCCACTGAGCTGTTGGAAGTGCTCCAAGTCACGTTGGCCGTCAGATTTTGCGAGCTGCCGTCTGAGTAGATCCCTGTGGCAGTCAACTGCAATTCCTGCGGCGAATTGAGAGTGACTGATGGATTCGAAGGAGAAACCGACAGAGAAACCAACGGAGGCGTTACGGTGACCTGTGTCGAAGCGTAGACGCTGCCAATTGACGCAGTGATCGTGGTCGTGCCAGCACTCTGCGAGTTGACAATGCCCGAGCTGCCGGCCGCATTGCTGACGCTGGCAATGCTTGGCGAGGACGAGCTCCAGACGACGGAGGCTATGGGGCCAAGATTGTCCCCATAAGGGTCTGTACCGATAGCCGTGAGAGGAAGCGTTGTTCCAAGAGCAATCGGCGGACTTGAGGGCGAAATCGCTAGAGATGCGAGTTGAGGCAAAGACAAGCTGTTGGGCACATACGAATCGACACTTGATAACGTAGTCCCGCTGTTGATGCCTCCAATCAACAAGACGCTGCCGTCGGGCAGTAGTGTCGCAGTGTGCCCAGACCGCCCCGTGCTCAGCGCTTCGCTGCTCGCAACGCTGTCTCCCTGAGGATTGAAAAGTTCTGTAGTTGAGTCCGAAGTGCACGAGGAGGCGCAGGCATCGTATCCTCCAGCCAGCAATACCTGCCCGTTGGTTAACAGGGTCGCAGTCTGATCCCAGCGAGCAACGGTCATGTTGCTGGTGGGATAGCCGAAGTAGAAGAACGAGCCATTCTGATATATCTCAGCAATGCTGCTTGGGCAGCCGAGTGTCGCGCATGTTGTTCCGCCAGCGATTAGGACGTAACCATTGTCGAGAATTGTGGCGGTAGCATTCGCGCGAGGAGTGTTCAGGTTGGTGGACGTATTGCTGAAGGTCTGAGCGACTGGATCGTAGAGTTCTCCGGTTGCTGGATAATTGGTGCCGTCGAACCCACCCACAACTAACACTTGCCCTGAATTCAGAGGTACGGCGCTGGCGTTGAACCGTGCTGCATTGAGAGAGCCTGTGGCGGTGAAGGTCCCCGCAGTTGGGTTATAGAGTTCGGCGCTGCTCAGCGCTGTGCAGGAGTTGGCCAAGCTGCACGTCTCACCGGCAGCGATCAAAACCTGTCCGTTATTCAGCAGGGTCAGGGTGTGACCGGAGCGATTTGTTGTCATGTTTCCAGCACTGCTGAACGCGCCGGCCATTGGATCATAGATCTCCGCGCTGCTCAAAGATCCGCAGTTTCCGCTGGAATCACAAGTGTAGCCACCCGCGATGAGAACCTTGCCATTTCCTAGCAGCACGGCAGGGGCGGAACGGGCAGTTGCCATTGCTCCTGTGGTTGTAATCGTTCCTGAATTCGGGTTATACAACTCCGCGCTGTTCAGATATGTGCAGGAGCCTGACGAGGGACAATTCACGCCACCCGCAAGCAACACCGAGCCGTTGTTCAATAACGTCGCGTTATGCTGGTAGCGGCTCGTGTTCAAGGCTAATGTAGCCGTCTCGACAGTAAGCGTAGCACTCCCCGTCACAGAACCCGAAGACGCCGAAATTGTTGCAGTCCCGTTCGCCAAACTCGTTGCCAACCCGGTCGCACTGATAGTCGACACTGTGTTGCTGGAAGAAGTCCAGGTAACCGAAGATGTGAGATTCTGAGTGCTTCCGTCGGCGTACATCCCTGTTGCGATGAATTGCTGATTGATGCCCACTGCGACGCTTGCGGCACCCGGAGAAACCGAAATCGACACCAAGTTCGGTGGTCCCACCGTTAACGTCGAGACTCCGTCGAATCCTCCATAAGACGCGGTGATGGTTATGCTGCCTTGCGCAATCCCGGTTATCAGACCAGCGGAGTTCGCCGAAGCGGAGGTCTGCGGAACCACAGACCAGGTGGCCGCACTCGTCAGGTTTTGTGTGCTCCCATCGGTGTAAGTCCCGGTAACCTGGTACTGCTGGGATAGTCCGAGAGCAACTATTGCCGTTGAAGGCGTCACCGATAGGGAGACTAGGGCTGGAGACCCTACCGTGACGGTAGCTGAGATGCTCTGGGAGCCAAAGTTGGCCTGGATCGTGCTAGTTCCCAGCGCCGCTGCGGTCACAAGCCCCGCGCTCACCGTAGTTGCCGAGGAGGACGAAGTCCACGTCGCCGTTTGCGTCAAGTCCTGCGTGCTACCGTCCGAGTAAGTCCCGGTTGCCGTGAATTGCTGCACAGTCCCCAGTGGCATCGCAACGTTTTGTGGATTGATGGTTATAAAAACCAGTGTCGGTGCAGGAACCGTCACAGTGGCCGAACCGCTGATTCCTGCTGCCGTGGCCGTAATGGTCGCGGTCCCCTGCGCAACGGTCGTGACGAAGCCGGTGTCACTCGCGTCGTTGCTGACCGCGGACACGCTCGTCGAAGAAGAGCTCCACAGAATCGATGACAAGACTTGAGTTGCGCCGCTGCTGAAGGTGCCCGTGGCGGTGAGCAACTGTTGTGATCCCAGCGGAACCGACGGGGATGCAGGAGAAATTGTGATACTTGTCAGACCGCTCAGTTGGCTCGCGGTGTAGATTTCAGCCGTGCTGAAAATGTTGGTCCCGTCCGTACCGCCGTCCTCAAGCACTGTTCCGTCGTTGAGCAACGTTGCGGTCTGGTGCTCACGGACGCTGGTCATGTTCCCTGCAACCGCCGTGAACGTCTGAGCCGTGGGATCGTACAGCTCGGCAGTATTCAGTGCCGCGCTCGTTCCACCCGAATCGTTTTCTCCCCCGGAGAGCAGAACTTGGCCGCCATTCAACAAGACGGCATCATGGAAAATCTTTGGGGATGTCATCGCAGCCGAAACAGCCGTGAACGTGTTGGATGTTGAGTTGTATATCTCAGCGGTGTTTAACGATCCTGAGGGCGGATTGTCGCCGCCAGTAATCAGAACCGTCCCGTCGTTCAGCAGCATTGCCGCATGCCCTTCACGGCCTGAGATCATGTTTGCCGACACCGGCGAGAATGTCCAAGTCGTCGGATTGAATATCTCAGCCGTGTTGTACGCGCCGCTCGGCGTCGGGTCGGTTTCACCGCCTGTTATCAGTACTTGGCCGTTTTGTAGCAAGGTAGCGGCGTGGTGGAATCGCGGAGTGTTCGTATTGCCAAGGTCAATGAAAACCTGCGCCGTCGGGTCATAGAGTTCAGAGTCCGCGATGATGCCCGAATTCGGGTCATAACCTCCGACGATCAACACTTGTCCATTGCTCAACAATGTTGCTGTGTGACCAACTCGTGCCGTGTTGAGAGTGTTCGGCAGGAGCGTGAAAGTTCCAGCAACTGGGTCGTAGATCTCGGCGGTGTTCAGGGTGGTCTCATTCGAAAGGCTGGAACCGCCCGCGATCAGCACCGTGCCGTCATTCAGCAATGTCGCCGAGTGCAGCCAACGCGCGACATTCATCGCATTGGCGGTTGCCGCAAAGGTTTGGCTCGTGAGGGCGTAGATTTCTGCAGTGTTTAAGACGCCTGAGCTATTCTGGCCGCCAGCAATCAATACCTGTCCGTTGGTCAACTGCGTTGCTGTCTGCCCGTACCGCGCCGCTTCCATCTGCCCAGCAGTGGCGACAAAACCCAGTGATTGGACCGTGAAACTCACTCCATTGCTGATTATGCCGCCGACGGTGACCACCACATTGCCCGTGGTCGCGCCTGCTGGCACTGGCACCGTAATTGAGCCGGAAGTCCAATTCGTGGGAATCGCCGCTGTACCGTTGAAGGTTACCGAGCCTGGCGTTGAGCCAAAGCTCGTCCCAGAAATCGTTACCGTCGTCCCTACCGCGCCCGAAGTCGGCGATAAGCCGGTGATGTTCGGCACGACAGTGAACTGCGCGGCGTTGCTGGCGATTCCTCCAACTGTCACCACAACGGTTCCGTTGCCTGCCGTGGCCGCGCTCGGAACCGGCACTGTAATCGATGAAGCGCTCCAGTTTGTTGGGGACGCGTTCACGCCGTTGAACATGACTGTGCTGGTTCCTTGCGAACCGCCGAACCCAGTCCCGGTGATTGTTATGGCGGCGCCGGCGATGCCCGAGGTGGCGGACAAACTCGTAATACTCGGCGCAACTGTGAATGTAACTCCGCTGCTAGCTACTCCTCCGACGGTCACAATCACGTTGCCGCTCGCGGCACCGTTTGGTACGGCCACGGTAATCGAACCCGAAGCCCAAGCTGTCGGTGTGGCTATCGTCCCGTTGAAAGCGACTGTGCTGCTACCTTGGCTCGCGCCAAAGCCAGTTCCCGTAACTGTGATTAAGGAGCCGATTGTGCCCGAAGTCGCGGATAGGGCGCTGATATTCGGCACCACAGTGAAGGGAGATCCATTGCTCGCTGTCCCACCAACAGTAACAACGACGGCTCCGCTCCCACCTGTTGCCGCTGCCGGAACCGACGCCGTGATGGATGAAGGGCTCCAGCTGGACGCACTCGCAGATACACCATTAAAGGTGATCGTGCTGCTTCCCTGCTGGCTGCCAAATCCTGAACCGGTGATCGTAACTGCCGCGCCCGCAATGCCCGACGCCGTCGATAGGTTGGTGATGTTGGGCACGACGGTGAAGGCGGACCCGTTGCTCGCCACTCCGTTAACCGTCACAACCACCAGGCCACTGCCGCCAGTTGCTCCAACGGGAACCGGTGCTGTGATCGATGAAGCACTCCAACTCGTCGGCGTCGTTGCGACTCCGCTAAATGTAGCTGTGCTGCTTCCCTGCGAACTGCCAAATCCCGAGCCCGTGATTGTTACTGAGGTTCCGGCAATCCCCGACGTAGTGGAGAGGCTGGTGATGCTGGGCTGCACGGTAAATGCAACGCCGTTGCTAGCTCCACCGGCCACCGCCACCACTACATTGCCCGTCGTGGCTGCAGCAGGCACGGTAGTGGTGATCGAAGTGGATTTCCAACTCGTCGGTGTTGCCGACACCCCGTTGAACGTTACTGTGCTGCTGCCCTGAGAACCGGCAAAGCCCGTCCCCGTGATGGTCACCGAAGTTCCCACCAAGCCAGACGTTAATGAAAGGCTGGTGATGGTTGGCAGTGCTGTCCCAGTGCCTGTCAGGTTGACGGTCTGAGGGCTGTTGCTCGCATTGTCGGTAATGGTCAGCGTCCCCGGTTGAGAGCCCGTCGTCGTAGGGCTGAACGTCACGCTCACCGTACACGTCCCCTGCGCTGCGAGCAGCGTTCCACACGTGTTGGTCTGCGCGTAGGCGGTCGGCGTTGTAATGGAGGTGATGCTCACGGCAGTCGGTTGCTTGTTGCTTACCGTAACGGTTAGCGGCGCGCTGGTCGTGGTTACAGCTTCGTTGCCAAAGGCCAAAGTGGCGGGACTCACGCTGACAGGCACAACCCCGTTCCCTGTCAGTGAGACGGTTTGCGGGCTGTTGTTGGCACTGTCGGTGACAGTCAGAGTTCCGGTACGGCTGCCGGTCGTGGTCGGAGTAAAGGTCACACTGATCGTACAGTTCGAACTGGCAGCCAGCGATGGGCCACACGTGTTGGTCTGAGAGTAATCGCCAGAAATAGCGATCGAGGAAATACTCAACGATGTCGCCAGGTTATTCGTCAGTGTAACTGTCTTTGCCGAACTGGCGAATTCGACGACTTCGTTTCCAAACGACAGCGTCGCCGGTGACATTGCAGCCTGCACAACACCGGTCCCCGCCAACGACACCGTTTGCGGACTGTTGTTGGCGCTGTCGGTAATCGTAAGTGTTCCTGGGTCGCTGCCTGTGATGGTCGGCGTGAGCGTTACGCTGATCGTGCAGTTCGTTCCTGCCGCCAGCGACGTGCCGCAGGTATTCGTCTGGCTATAATCACCCGAAGCCGCGATCGACGAAATAGTCAACGCGGTCGCCAGATTGTTGGTCAGCGTGACCGTTTTTGCAGCGCTGGACGTTGCTACTGCCTGACTCCCGAAAGACAAACTGGCTGGAGTCGCCGCAGCTTGCAGCACACCCGTTCCTGCAAGCGACAAGGTCTGCGGGCTGTTGTTGGTGCCGTCTGTTACAGTGAGAGTCCCAGTGCGGCTGCCCGTTGCGGTCGGTGCGAACGTCACACTGATCGTGCAGTTCGTTCCTGCCGCCGGCGACGTGCCGCACGTATTTGTCTGCGTATAATCGCCCGAGATGCTGATGGAAGAAATGCTCAATGCCGTTGCCAGATTGTTGGTCAGCGTGACCGTTTTGGCCACGCTCGACGTTCCCAGAGCCTGACTCCCGAAAGACAAGGTGGCTGGAGTCGCCGCGGCCTGCAGCACACCCGTTCCTGCAAGCGACACGGTCTGCGGGCTGTTGTTCGCACTATCGGTAATCGTAAGTGTCCCTGGGTCGCTGCCTGTGATGGTCGGCGTAAGCGTTACGCTGATCGTGCAACTCGTTGCGGCCGCCAGCGAGGTGCCGCACGTATTCGTCTGGCTATAATCACCCGAAGCTGCGATCGACGAAATAGTCAACGCGGTCGCCAGATTGTTGGTCAGCGTGACAGTTTTTGCGGCGGTGGACGTTGCTACTGCCTGACTCCCGAAAGACAGACTGGCCGGAGTCGCCGCAGCCTGCAGCACACCCGTTCCTGTCAGCGACGCGGTCTGCGGGCTGTTGTTGGCGCCGTCCGTTACAGTGAGAGTCCCAGTGCGGTTGCCCGTTGCGGTCGGTGTGAACGTCACACTGATCGTGCAGTTCGTTCCTGGCGCCAGCGATGTTCCGCACGTATTCGTCCGCGTATAGTCGCCCGAGACACTGATGGAAGAAATGCTCAACGCCGTTGCCAGATTGTTGGTCAGCGTGACCGTTTTGGCCACGCTCGACGTTCCCAGAGCCTGACTCCCAAACGAAAGGCTGGTTGGCGACATGACGGTCTGCACGACACCCGTTCCTGTTAGCGACGCCGTCTGTGGGCTGTTGCTCGCACTATCGGTCACAGTTAACGTTCCAGTGAGTGAACCCGTCGCAGCGGGCGTGAACGTCACGCTAATCGTGCAAGTCGCTCCGGCCGCCAGCGCCGTACCGCACGTGTTCGTCTGCGTATAATCGCCTGTCACCGTAATCGAGGAAATGCTCAACGCGGTCGGCAGATTGTTTGTGAGAGTGACCGGGTTGGGAGCACTGGCCGTTTGAATCGCTTGATTCCCGAAGGCCAGACTTGTCGGTGAAACAGTCGCTTGAAGTACGCCCGTCCCTGTCAACGTCACGGTTTGAGGACTGTTGCTGGCGTTATCCTTCACGGTCAGCGTCCCGGTACGGGTGCCGGCCGCAGTCGGAGTGAATACCACGCTGATCGAACAGCTTGCGTCTGACGCAAGCGTCGTCCCACATGTGTTGATCTGCGAATAATTGCCCGAAACTAGTGATCGATGATATGGATACGGCGGTACTCAGGCTGTTGGTAAGCGTGACGGTTTGCGGGCTGCTGGAGGTTGAGACAGCTTGGTTTCCAAAAGACAAGCTGGCGGGCGAGACGCCGACGCCAGCAACAGCCGCATTCATATCGGGAGGCGACAAAAGCGTGCCAACCAGTAATAAGATGACCAGCGACAGAACCACACGAATTGAGTGGCTTATGCGCGGGTGCATAGACGGCTCCCGTTTGTGGACGAAGGACTCACCCAAGCGGCAAGAGCCCTGCAATTTCGACCCGTTAGGAGGAAAAGAACGAATGGAAGAAGAGTTAGAAGGACCTACCCCGTAGTTGCGCACCATCGCTACTCCTCTCGCCCCAATAACTGAGGCTCGGTTCGTCAACGCTTGGGGTTGGTAAATCAACCCCGCTGCGAATTACCAGACATCGCGCTCAGCCTTGCGAGTCAGAGGAGCTATGAGTAGGGGCGAAACTGCTGGACGGGGACCTGCGCCTGCTCACAGATTGCGAGACAATGTAGGACAACGGATCAGGCCTGTCAACGCAAAATGGACGTTGCTACGTGGAATTGACGAGGGGTTGTGCCCGGCATCACAGGATGCTGTGATGAAACTCACATTTCAGGCCTGGCGCAGTGCGCGCAGCTTTGATGTCCACCAGTTCGCGCTGACACAAATTCCCCAATACCTAGCACCCGTGGCGGTGCTCTAGCAGGCTGCTGAAAAACTACTCCCCATCCACAGCCTTCTATGATACGAGAAGGCATGCGCGGAGCCGATCAGCAGCAGAATCACATCTTCAGTTATTTGTCGCCGGAAGAGCG
>Ga0187781_10000016_pt1 | contig 134085 bp, 110 predicted proteins | sample 0715_SJ02_MP02_2_FD_132447 | JGI IMG/M metagenome (GOLD analysis project Ga0187781, IMG submission 132447) | Tropical peat soil microbial communities from peatlands in Department of Meta, Colombia - 0715_SJ02_MP02_20_MG | ecosystem: Environmental > Terrestrial > Soil > Wetlands > Peat...
AATCGCAAACCAGGTTCTCTGCGAGAACGAAATGGCGCTTCTTTTCGCGTCGGGGGAGAAGTGTTGCTTGACATCGCCCATCGTCGTTAGAGACGGGATGACAGAAATGGGCTTAATCAGAGTCTGACTAGACCCTGAGCGAGCCGCGGAACCCCCGCGCGGCAAAGTAAGAGTCCGCACCGTTGTGATACAGAAAAACAGTGTCGAAGCGGCGATCACAAAAGAGGGCGCCGCCGAGTTTTCGGACGTTAGAAGGTGTCTTCATCCAGCTCGATGTTTTCGTGTCGAACTCTCCAAGTTTCTGCAACTCTCGATATTGTTCTTCCGTCAAAAGCTCAATACCCATGGCAGCTGCCACGTCCGTAGCGCTACCCTTTGGCTTGTTTTCTTTCCGTGACTCCAACGCTTCACGGTCGTAGCAAAGACTTCTGCGGCCATTCGGACTTTCGGCTGAACAATCATAAAAAATGTATTCGCCCGTCTTTTTGTCGTGACCAACAAGGTCCGGCTCACCCCCAGTTCTTTCCATCTCATGGAGTGACCACAGTTTTTCGGCATTGGCTTCCAGCTTTGCCTGGACTTCAGCCCATGCAAGACCTTTATGGCGGTTCATGTTTTTCTCGAAGCGGGACTTCAACGCTCCAAGTAGTTCTTGGCGTTGCTCTGCTGACAGCTGCTTCCTATTGCTATTCGATGGTTGGGGCATGGTCTTGCAGTCTCCTCGATTCATGGCTCTTGAGCCGGCTTTGGTGGCCACTTGGGCGTTTCAACACCGAACTGCTTGGCGTATTCACCGACCAATCGCTGCCAGCCGGCGAACCTCATAGCGTTGATGCCGGCGATGGCTCCAATCGGCTCGCCTCCGAGAAAGCGATCAAGCATGTCGAAGCTGATGTGCCAGCCCGCGGCGCCCCACGCGATGAAGCGGCGATCGATCTTGTGCCACAGCGTCAGGCGCGTTCTGCCGCCGAGAGCTTCGAGTTCCCACCGGATATCGCCATACTCAAGCACCTCGGGAGCGTCGGCTCGCGTCACTTTTATTTCCAGCGGGTTGGGCGTTCCCACCCAGGTGAGCTTCACCGTGGCTCCGACGGTCCCCAGGTTTCCATCGACCACAAAGGGAGCCCACTCGCGCAGATGCGCCGGATCGGTTAGCGCCTGCCAGACTTTCTCCGGCGAGTGGCGCAATTCGCGGACGAGAATGAGCGTCCACTTGTCGTTATTCTTTTCTACCCCGTCTTTTTGTATCCGCGCCCCGCTGGCCGGACCCGGTATGTATTGCGCTTGCTCGGTCATCTTCTTCTCCTTGTTGGCGGACCAACTGATGAGCTGAACTCGGCAATCCTCACGAGTGACCGGCGACGCACGTACGATTCCTGCCGCAGTGCCCGAGTCGAACTCAGATGAAGTTGAGCACGGTCCGAACCATATCGGGCACAATGCCATGGAGTACGGCGGGAATCACGATCCGTGCAATCGGATACGCGATCAACACCACAGTGACGGCTGCCAGCAGCCACGTGTCGGTCGAGAGGTGGCGTTCGAGAGCATCCACGTGAGCGGACCAGAACCGGCACAACTGCGCCGCACTGGCCGGACTCGGTGTGTACAGCTCGCGATCGGTCATCTATCTTCTCCTCGAATACCCTGTTGAACGTCCGCCCTACCAGCGCTTCAGCTGGGTGAGCTGAACGAGGTTACCGCATGTATCCTTCAGCATCGCAATAGTTGAGCCGGGCACGTCGGTGGGCGGCATGGTGAACTCGGCGCCGCGGGCCTTGATCCGCTCGTAGTCGCCGTTGAGGTCGTCGGTGAAAAACATCATCGCGGGCTGGTTCTGCTGAAAAATCGCCTGCTGATACGCTTTGGCCGCCGGGTTATTGTTCAGCGCCAGCTGCAGCTCGATGCCGTCCGGCTCCTCGGGCGAGGCCACAGTCAGCCAGCGATATGGACCGTTACTGAAATCGGTTTTCTTGGTAAAGCCCAGCATCTCCGTATAGAAGCGCAAGGCTCTGTCCTGGTCGTCCACGAATATGCTCGTAACTTTGATTTTCATTTCCTTTCTCCTTTGTCTCGAGGTTTGGGCCGCGTCGTCTTCGTTGTCTTCGTTTTTCTTGGTGTTGGCGCATCGTTTCTTGGTCGATCCATGCGGTCGAGATGGCGTGCGAGAGCATCCACGTGAGCGGACCAGAACCGGCGGAACTGAGCCAGCCAGGAATCGACCTCCTGAAACGGTTCAGGCTTTAGCCGGTAGAGACGGCGCTGCGCGTCCACGGTGGATTCCACGAAACCAGCCTCGCGCAGCACGCGCAAGTGCTTGGACACGGCCGGCTGCGGCATATGAAGCCGGCGCTCGATTTCTCCCACCGACTGCTGGGACGAGACCAGGAGGCTCAATATGGCGCGCCGGTTCGGCTCCGCAATGATTTCGAATACCGATTCCATTCGCTTTATATATACTCCATAGAGCATATACTTGTCAAGGCATATAATGGCACCGCTGCCTTTGCAGATCACGCCACGGATAAACGTCAGGGGGAAGTAAACTCGGGTCTCCGCTATCAGTAGTAACAGCCTGTATTTGATTGAGTTGTGCGATTCCGACCGGAACAGCGTCAGAGAAAGTTCTTTCTCCTGCGAAAGCAATTCTAAGGAACAACCGAGCCCTCGGACCACGCGCGAGGGCTCCGGGAAAGCTGCGGTCGAACTCTTTATTTCAACGATTTCACGAAGTCGGCGACGGCTTTGGCATCGTCGGCGGCGAGGCTGGACATGGGTTTCTTGTGCGGGATCTTCCTGGCGTCGTTGCCCTTGGTGAGCAAGTCGACGATCTGGTCGGCGGTCAGCGCGGTGCCTTTGAGCGCGGGGCCGGTCTTGCCCTGGCCCTCGGGGCCGTGGCACATGGCACATTTGGTCTTGAAAGTGGCGGCGCCATAGGCGGCGAACGCAGGCAGGGCCAGCGATGCGGACAGCACAACGACCAGAAGCAGAGCCAGGGTAATTCTCATGTAGTCCTCCTCCTTGAGGGTTTAGAAGTGAATGAAGCGCGAATGCACGAGGGTGCGCGGACAACTTGAAATTGTAGCGCCGCGGATTGGAAGAAGGGAAGGCGCGAGCGGGATAAGGAGTGTTTCAGTTTAAATCCTGATCACCCCTGCGTCTTCTTCGAGGGCGAACAGGGCGGCTCCACAGGCGGAGTGAGGGGATCTCTCAATGAACACAACCAATGTTCACCACATTAGAGCCATGTCTGCGTCATCCCGAAGCCTCGCGCTTTCACCAGCGAGGCGAGGGATCTCCCAATGCACAGACCCATGTTCATCCGTCACAGACAAACGGCGGCTAAGTCAGTTAAGAAAATGGAATGCGATCGCCCAAGCGTTTCTTTGTCTACATCATGACGAACGGCCCAAAGGCCGCTGTCCTCTACACAGGAATCACAAGCGACCTGGTCCGCCGAGTGTGGCAGCACAAAGAGAAAGCCGTCCCTGGCTTCACCAGTCGCTACAACCTGACTCACCTCGTTTACTACGAATGCTTCGTCTATCCCGATGCCGCCATTGCGCGCGAAAAGGAAATCAAAGCCTGGCGTCGTAGCAAAAAGATAGCCCTGATTGAGGCTGCGAATCTGCGCTGGGAAGACCTGGCGCGGGACTGGCAGGATCTGTACAAGCCTGCGTCGGGAGCCGCCTAGCGGGAGATCCCTCGGCCCGCTGATGAAAGTGCGGGCCTTCGGGATGACGCCCCGGAAGGCGGTAAGATTCAAACTGCCACTGCCAGGCCAATCCTCGGCTTGCGGATTGTTGCCCATGCCCCAGAAAGTGACTTCCGGAATCTGACAAGCAGCCCGCACCTGGTGTCTAAATTGAACATGGGCGAGCGAATGCCGCTTCGTGCGCGAATCGGCGTAGCCTTCTTTCTGTCGGGCATCATAGCCTTGGTCGCAGGTCCCCCGCTGGTACGAGACGCGCACATTTGCGCCGGTTGACATGCCGGTGGCGCTGGCGGCGGGGCACATTCACACCGGACCGTTCCGACTCAATCTACGGGCTCAATACTGGGTTGCAATCGCGGCATCGGGTACGTGGAAAGGCGACCGACCGTGTCTGCCCGACCAGGTGCTGCATACGAATTGGAAGCTTCTCCGCAACGGCGAGGTTGTCAGCGAATATCGGAACGCAAGCGACGAGGTCCCCTCATTTGAAAGTAAGCCGGGTCTGTATGACCTCGACATTGAAGTCCTTACGGACGCGAGTTGCCTAGATGCCAGCCATCCCCGTCTGCGGGTCTGGACTTTTGAGCAGGAGGACTATGAGTCTTATGCAGCGTCTCTGCAATGGCTGGCAGCGGTCTGCGTTGTGGCGGGCGCGGGTCTGCTGGTCTTGTCCGGGATTGGGCGCTCAGGCGAGCGGATAAGTGCGGCCGCACGTCCGAATCTGACAAGCCACGTTGGGCAGGATTTTCAGTGGGCGCGGAGGCTGCCGCGGCGGCGGCCGGTTTCCCGACTGCCTGGTTTTGGGCTCTATGCGGGGATTTTTTTCGGGCTCTTGGCCATCGTGATGATGGTGCTGCTCCCTGTTCCGGTGATACCCAGAGTGTTGTGGGTTCATCTCCTGAAGGCGGCGAAAGGGCCGACCAAGAGCGATGCATGGACTGAGCCGCTGATCGTGCGGGTGAAAGACGCAGGGCCAGGGAAGCGTCCCGATGTGTATGTGAACTCGAAGCCGTTGGCTTGGGAAGACCTTGACCGCGTGCTGAAGGAGGAACTGGGGCGGCGGAAGGAGTGGGTGGTCTATGTTGCCGGAGACGATGATACGGCCTTTCAGAATGTTGCCGACGTGATAGACGTGGCGCGCGGGGAGCAGGCGAAAGTATACCTGCTTCCGGCGGGCACAAAATCCCCACCCTAGCGCACAGAACGCGCCTAGGATGGGGCACCCATCGGGGAATGACCAACGAAGCCGAAGGAAGTCGAGATTCCCACTTCTCGCGCAAAGAGCGCGCGAGAAATGGGGCACCCGGGAAGGGCGTGACCTCATCATTCTCACGCCACATCGTTCTCACTCGACCGTTTCCGTCCAGCGCACGATTCGGCCCTCGCGGCTGCTTTTGTGGGCGAGCAGGAGCGCGCGCATGACACGGAGGACGTCCGCCGGCGACACGTCCAGCGGGGCTCGCTTCTCGATGGCATCGCGAACGTTGGCGTAGAACAGGCGATAATCTCCGCGCTCGGTTTTCACTTTGCGCGTCTCGCCGCTCACCAAACTCAGCGTGCCCCAGGCTGCTTCCGGCTCCAGGCCCCAGTCGGAACCCCACTGATCGCCATCGGGACAAGCCGGGCCGCGCAGAACCTGCTCCTGCTGAAGCATGCCGTATTTGATGAACGACCCCGCAGTTCCATGAATCAGCACGTGAGGGCCGGGAGCGTAAGCGATGATCCGCGAGCGCAGGGTGGCACGCATGTGCGGATAGTCGAGGTGAACGTCAAAAGCGTCGTCCACCCGGGAAGCGGGGCGCTGGCACAAGGCCGCCGCGGTGATGGTTTCCGGCTCGCCGAACAGCACCAGCGCCTGATCGATCAGATGCGGGCCGAGGTCCCACAGCATGCCGGCGGCGGCGAAACCGGCTCGCTCCCGCCACTCGTCCGGCTTGGCTTCGGGACGGAAGCGGTCGAAGCGCGACTCGTATTCGGCGATCGCGCCCAGCTCGCCCGACGCCACGAGTTTCCGCACAGTTCGAAAAGCGCCGTCCCAGCGCCGATTCTGATAGACCGTGAGCAAACGGCCGCGCGCGGAGGCAAGGCGGAGGAGTTCCTCGGCCTCGGCAAGCGTGGGAGTGAACGGCTTGTCGACCACTACGTCGCGGCCGGCTTCGAGGCAGGCCTTGGTGTAGAAGAAATGAGAATCGTTCGGCGTGGCCACCACGCACAGGCCGATGGTCTGGTCGGAAAGCATTTCATCCAGCGTGCGCGCGACCCGGACCTTTGGATATTTTTCGCTGGCCTCGGAGCCGCGCCGCTCGAGAATGCAGGCCAGTTCCATTCCTGGGACGCCCAGAATGACGGGCGCATGAAACATCTGCCCCGCCATACCGAATCCAATCAGACCGACGCGCGCCATGGTTGATTTTCTTCTCCGGAAGACCAAACAATCTGAGAGCGCAAGAAGCTTAAACCACAGAGGGCACAGAGGACCACAGAGAACAGTCAGCGATCTTTCACCCGGCGCACGAATTTTAGCCCCGACCAGACTTCGGTCACGGCGCAGACCTTCACGTCCACCAGGCCCGCCGCCAGTCCGATTGCGCGCACGACATTCTCGTCGAGATCAGTCGCCACGCCAGAGCTTTTCTTGGGCCAACTCACCCAGAGCATTCCCGCAGGGACGAGCCGCTTAGCGATTCGCTGGAATTCTTTTGTCAGATTGGTTTTCGACCGGCTGAACACGTGGGCGAAATCGAGCTGGCTTTTCTGGTCGTGCACGAGATCGCAGCCAGCGAGCGCGGGCTTGAGTTCCGCGATCACCTCAGACGGCGCCGCGACAAAGTGCACGCGGAAGCCGCTCTTGATCCCCAGCTTTTTCGGAAGTGGTGTGTCTGAATATCCCACCATAGAATGCTGGTCTCCAAGATTCAAAACCGGAAGCCGGACGCCGGCAGCCGATTTCACTGCGCCGGAGCGTAGTATCCGCGGCGGGAGCGCACGCGGAAATTCTTGCGGTCATTGGCGACGATTTCAATGGTGCGGTAATGGCCGTCGGCCTTGAAGTTGGCCGGCTTGTAGGAAATGGCGTACTGGCTGCGCAGTTCGTCCTGAATGTCGGCGAAGGCATCGGCGACGTCGCGAATCTGAAAGGGAAAGAAGGCGCGCCCGCCGGTGGCGTCGGCAATGCGCTCCAGAACTTTGTCGCCCTCGCCCTTGGTGCCGCTGACGTTCGTACTAATCGTGTAGACGATGGCTTCAGCGCGCTGCGCCATCTCGATGGCTTCTTCGCGCGTGACGTGGCTCTGGTTGTCCTCGCCGTCGCTGAGCAGAATGATGGCGCGGCGGACCGGCGTGGTCTTGGGCGCTTTCAGCAACTTGTCGCGGCAGGCATAGTAGAGCGCGTCGTAGAGGGCGGTGCCGCCGCCGGGCCGCAGCTCGTGCACGCCGTGGGCCAGCGCTTCGGTGTTGTCGGTGAAATCCTGGGTGACTTCCGGAGTCACGTCAAAGCCCACGACAAAGGCCTGGTCATAACTGCGGCGCACCGTCTGATTCAGGAATTCGACGGCCGACTCCTGCTCGAACTTGAAGCGGTCGCGCACCGAATTGCTCGCGTCAATGAGCAGCCCCACCTGCAGGGGCAGGTTGGTTTCGGCGTGGAAGCTGCGAATCTCCTCGGGAGGCTTATTGTCGTCCGCCACGCGGAAATCATTCTGCTTCAGGTCAGTGATGCGCTTGCCGTGCTTGTCGGTTACGGTGAACACGACGTTGACCTCATTAGAAGGCACCTTGATCAGCGGGACTTTCTCGTCGGTGGACGCGGGCTGGTCTGCAGGCTTGGGAGCCTCGGCGGATGGCCCGGGCGGGGGCGAACTGGTGGCGGAGCTGGTTGTGGCCTGGCTGGGCGCGGCTTGCGGCTGCGACACGGCGGGTGCGGGAGCCGCTTGCGCCGCTGGCGGAGCCGGGGCCGATTGCGCTGCCGCGATCGCTGCCAGCGCGAACAGTGACAGTGCGAATTTCCGGGCCACAACTCTCATACACAACATCTTCATCTTGGCACATTATATCCCCTGCGCTGGAGGTCAAGAGGGGGCCGGGTAAATGGCTCAGTTTGTATTTGGCGCTTGTCTGAGGCGTCATCCCGACGGGCCCGCGTTTTCGCCAGCGGGCCGAGGGATCTCCCTTAAGACATTCACCGGTCGGGAGATCCCTCAGTCCGCTGGAACCGGGGCGTTTCCTTCGATCGCGGCCAGAAATCGTTGCAGTTCCTCGGGCAAGGGACTGGTCAAGGCGATCGGTTTGCCGGTCCGCGGATGCGCGAGTTCCAATTCCGCCGCATGGAGGAAATTCCGCGGCAGCGAAATGGCTCCGGAGGGGGGTGCCCCATAGCCTGCCCTGAGCTTGCCGAAGGGTCTCGTCGCAGCTGCGAGACGTGGGCTAGTCCGCCCGGGCGCCCTGCTCTCCGCGCCTTTTGCGACACCTGACACGTGGCGCAACTCTCGCGGCGCTCCATACAACGTATCTCCCACGACGGGATGGCCAAGCGAGGCCATGTGCACGCGAATCTGGTGGGTTCTGCCGGTGTCGATCTTCACTTCGATCAATGTGAACTTGCCAAAGGCGGAGTCGATGCGGCGCAGCCCGCGATAGTGCGAGACTGCTTCGCGCCCGCCCGCGCGGCGCGTGGTCATGCGGGTGCGGCGAACGCGGTCGCGGCTGATCGTGGTCGCGATCGTGCCTTGATCTTTCTTCAGCCAGCCATGAACCAGCGCGATGTACTTCTTATGGACCGCGCGGCGGGCGAACTGCGCGGCCAGCTTGCGGTGCGCTTCGTCGTTCTTGGCGACGACGATCAGGCCGCTGGTGTCTTTGTCGAGGCGGTGCACGATGCCCGGCCGCATCTCGCCGCCGACCGACGACAGACTGTGGAAATGATGCAGCAGCGCGTTGACGAGCGTGCCGCGATTGCGGCGGTCGTCATGGCGAAGATCGTCATTACGAAGACCGTCGCTGGCGCCCGCGCCGGCATGCACCATCATGCCGGCAGGCTTGTTGATGACGGCGAGGTCGTCATCTTCGTAGAGGATATCGAGCGGGATGTCCTCGGCGATGGCGCGCAGCGGAGGGCGCGCCGCCGGGCCGAGCACTCTGATGCGCTCGCCGCCGCGCAGTTTCAGCGATGCCTTCGCCGGAGCGTCATTCACCAGGATTTTTTCTGCGCGGATCAATTCCTGCGCGCGCGCGCGGCTGACTTCGAGGTGGGCGACGAGGAATTGATCGAGACGCTGGCCGAGGGCGTCAGGGGTTGTGACGATCTGGACTGAAGAGGGTTGAGCCATCGATGATTCCGACGTCCGTACCAGGACGCGATGAAAACGCCACCAGTCTAGCCGGTTGTGAAACGCCCGGCTATTATCAGGCGTCCTGCGGACGCATGCAATTACGGAGGGCTGCCGGCGGTGTCCTAAATTCAATGACCACGACGACTCGCAAGGCCCGACAGGTTATATGTCCTTCTGAAACAACAGGCGCTGGATCAGCGAGGGACGAGAATGCCGGCGCTCCGCACGAGCCCGCTCAAAACGGCCCTTGAATGGCGCACGGAACAACAAGTCATATTTGTGAGAAAGGGCAAGGCGAAGAGGAATGCCGGGAGGAGAGCAAAAGCCACACCGATTGCCAATGGGAGCACAAACAAACCTAGACAAGAGCTAGGTCGACGGCAAGCAGTATTCCAAACCACTTCGTACCGATGTTTCGTCGCAGAAGTGACCGCGCCAGCGCCGGTATTCATAAGGCTCTGAGGTACAATGCCCTGTTCTTGAAGTCAAGGAGGAGATTCCCGCTGATCTGCCTCCTGAAAACCTGTCAGGTCAGCCGGAAGGCAGGAGTCTTTCCATGGCAGGTATAGCGCATTTATCTGTAGGGCTGGCGGCGAAGCCACTGGTTCCTGAGGTTAATGTCGGCTGGCTCATTCTCGGCACGTTCGTGCTGGACATTCTATATTTCGTCTTCTTGGCCGTCGGCCTTGAAATCTGGGTCACCAACCCTGCCGCGCATCCTCCCTGGTGGGACCACAGTCTGCTCATGGCTGTTGTCTGGTCGGTGCTGTTTGGGCTGCTGGCCGCGTGGCTGGGACGCCGCTCTCGCTACCCGACGCGTATTGGGGTCGTCTTCGGCCTGGTGGTCTTCTCGCACTGGGTGCTCGACTGGATCACGCATCCGATGACGGCGCTGGCGGCCGGCGACAAGGGCATACCCCTTGCCTTCGGCAACTCGCGACTGGTTGGCCTGGGTCTCTATCGCTCCATCACGGCCGTTTGGGCAACGGAGATCGGAGCAACCCTCGCCGGTTTGGCGATTTATATTCTGTGGCGCGTGAGGAGAAAGAAGCCGGAGCCCGCCGCCTGAGTGTTTCTGCAGCCCAAAGAGAATCTTCATGATCGTGGACTTGCCCGTGCCGTTCGCGCCCACCAGGCCCACGTGGTCGTGAGGCGTGATCAGCCAATCCACGTTTTCGAAAAGAAGTTCGTGGCCAAATCGTTTCCCGGCTGCGGAGAGCTGAATCATGGGATGGAATTATCGTAGCAGGTTGCCGGAGGCGAGGCCGTCGTCTGACTCTACAGTTGACGCCTTATCTGGTGCCGGGACCGAGCGGTATCACGACCGAGGGGATCGTGGGCCGGGCCACAGTTCCCCGGCCGCTTTGCTCAGCCTGCGCTCGCAGGCCTCCCACTCTCCCTGTTCACATTGAGGTTTCCGGCAGTCGTACTCGCAGAGAGCATCTTCTTCCGGAACTTCCCGAGCTATCTGCGATTTCAGCCAACCCCACAGTTTTCTGCATAGTCCGGAAATGCTTGCGGCCTGCATATAGAATCCTATCGCTGGTTTGAGTGGAGGATCCCCAAAACCCGCCCCACAGACTGGAACTGACTGTGAGAGATTATGGCCCCGATCAGAGCAAAGCGCAAGGGCGGCGTCAGCGGATGCCCTACCCCTCGCGCTTTTTCGAAGAGTAGGAACTCGATCTGTCATTCTGAATGAGTGCTAGCGAATGCGAACGCGAATCGAAGAATCTCTGCCCCAGCGTCGCACCTGGCCTGCATTTCCGGTGAACGCACAACCGTGGAAGAGCGGGGCTTCAGCGCCGCGTATGCGACTATTAGGGAACAACAGGCTTTAGCCCCTGAGGTTAGGCAGCAAGGAAAGAGAGAAGAATGGAATCACTAGCGCAGCGACGGCATAATCCCGGTGAGAGCTGCCTCAATCGGCCATTGTGCTTGGAACTCCCTCCTGGGTGTTGAACTCTTCTTACGGCGCTCCCGCACTCGCTATCGCGTCCCCAGCCTGCACGCCGCGCGCCCCGTACGCACCCCACAATTCACTGTGAAACTGAATCCGTTCCAGCGCGCGGTCAATCACCGCTTCCAGTTCGCGCGCATACTTCACTTCCCGCCCCTTGGCCAGCCGCCGCTTGGCCTCCTCCGCACTCACCCACGTTGGCCGCCGATGCTCTTCCGCCGGCCGCCGCATAATGTGAACCTCCATCAAAAAGGCTTTCACCACAAATTCCTGCACCCCGCCCGGTTGCCAGAACACGCCCTTGGAATGGATGTACAAATGAAAATGCCGCGGCTCGATCGTCCCGAATGCGCCCGCTTCTTCCGCCGCCTCCCGCTCCGCCGCCTGGCTGTGCGACAACCGCGCATCGGCTGACCCCTTGGGAAACGTCCACTTGTTCCCGCCATTCGTATTGACCAGCAGGAATTCCAACGCCGCGCCTCTCCACCGATAGCAAACTGCGGCTACCTGCAACGGCAACGACTTGGCCACACGGGCTGATCTCATGCTCTGCATCTCCTGCTCACAGCCTATTCGCAAGATATTTCACCAGTGTTAAAGTGCAACAAAAATTGTGCAACTGGAGGGTTACCAAAGAGCCACGACGTCCCGCCAGTCCCTGCCTGTGCTTGTAAATGTCCTGAGGGGAAAGGGCACGGTTTCCAGCCGCGTCCAACCGGCTCTATGAGTTCAGTTTTGTCATCCCTAGCAAGGCGGAATTGTCTTGTTAGGCAACTCCGCGAAGCCGAGAATCCCTTCGACGAGCTCAGGGCAGGCTGTGGTTGTGGTTCTCCCGAACTTCAGGCAGAAAACATCGGAGAAGAAAGACTCCACCCGCCCTGCCCTTACAAGCTCATTTCCCCTTGACAGCCCGTCTCCGAGGCCCGACAATTTTCTCGCCACGGACTGCGTGGGGTCCTTTCCTTTGCGCCCAGTCCCGGTTCTGGGATTTCAATTGCACATGCGGTAACGATCGCGCCCCTCCCCCGAGGGTTGTGCACTCGCGCAGTTTTGCGCTTTGTGAGCGGAGAAAAATGACTATGCGCAGCAAGCTTTCCTTGGCCGTTGCGGTGCCACTTCTGGCGTCACTTTTTTGGGTCGGCGCGATCTGGCCAACTCCCGCGTTCGCTCAATCGTTCAGTTTTCCTGTGGGCAGCTTCACCTCTTCGAACGTCTGCCAGAACAGCGGCTCGCCGGCCCCAGCCTGCCAGGTCTTGACCAACGGTTCCCCCTTGCAACCGCAGGTCGTCCAGGTGAACAACCAGAACGTTCTGCGCTTGACCTCCGACATAACCGTGCAACATGGATCTGCCTGGTACTATCTCCAAGAGCCGCTCGCCTCCGGGTTCACGGTCACCTTCCAGTTCCGGATTAACAACGACGACCTCTGTGCCAACTGCAGCTATCCGGGCGACGGATTGGCCCTCGTCATCCAAAATGACCCCGCCGGTACTGGCGCTCTCGGCTTCGTCGGCAACGGCCAGAACATCTCCTACGGCGATAACGACCTTCCCGGCGCCAACGAGCCGGACGAGGGCATCCTGAACAGTCTCGCCATCGAGCTCGATACTTACCAAAACCCCGATTACGGCGACCCCGACAACAACCACATCGCCATCCAAAGCTGCGGCCCCAACAACGCCAACACGCTCACTCCCAATAGCGCCGACCACACCTATGTTTGTCCCGACGGCAACCCCGCCGTGCTCGGCTTGGGCAGTCTGCCCACCGGCATGTCGCTGCATGACGCGACCGGCGACCCCACCATCAACACGATAACGGTCAACTACCTGCCTCCGGGCAACTGCCTCTCGAACTGCAACAATCTTAGCGTCTACTTCAACAGCACTCTGATCGTTCAGGCCACCGTCGACATCGTCCAGCAACTCAATCTGACCAGTGGCACCGGCGCCTATCTCGGCTTCACCGCCGCCACCGGCAACTTCGTGCAAAACAACGACATCATCAGCTGGTCCTTCAGCCAGTGGCCACTCGCTCCCATCACCATCAACCAGCCCGTGCAGACCACGGTGACTAACTTCAACTACACCTCGAACCTCACCGCCACCGTCGATTATTCCCAGAGCGGGCTGCCCACCGGCGACTTCCAGGGCTTAGTTATGCAGGGTACGGTCGAGACCATCACCGACGCTCAGTACAAGACTCTGACCGACAATACCCCCTTCCAGGGCACCACTTGCCAGCATCAGGACACAGGAAACGGAAACTACGCGTGCGTGGTCACCGTTGACCTCTGCACCACTCCCAACAATCAAGCTGCCGCGGGAACCAACTGCCTGAGCACGGGCGCGAATCCTCTTATCAATCTGACCCAAACCTATAACCTCGACCCCTCCGACAAGCCCATTGTTGCTCCCGGCGTCATCATGGGCAAGGACAACGCCATCTCCAACTGCGGCGACAGCGACAACAACACTTGCAAGGGCCTGATCAACATTTTCGCCTCCATCAGCGGGGACACAACCCAATCGGGCGAGCACACCAACAACTTCAACTCCATCATCATTCCGAACGAGGGCGACCTTCAGCCCAGCACTACCGTCACCACCACTCCGCCATTGAACAACGGATGGACTAACGGCAATTTCACCGTCAATTTCTCGAGCATCGAGACCGTTCCGCCCAACAACACCAACCCGCCGAGTCCCGCTCCCACCATCGCATCCATCAACTATTCCGCGACCGGCGCCAATCTCCCCAGCCCTGCCTCGGGGACCATCAACGGCGCCAGCGGCTCCGTCAACGTTCCCGTTACAACCCAGGGTGCGACTGTCTTCACTTATGCCGCCATCGACACCTCCGGCACTCCCGAAACGCTGATCACCAATTCCAATGGGACCGTCAGCAGCGCCACGCCCACCTTCACCATCAACGTGGACCTGACGCCTCCCACTCTCACCTGCACTCCACCCCCCGTCGCCTGGTCGGCCACCGACGTCGTTGTCCCCTGCACTGCCGCCGATACGGGCGGCTCCGGCCTAGTCGGCCCATCCTCGTTCTCGGTCCAAACCAATGTCCCCGTCGGCACGGAAACCAATAATGCCGTCATCCCTGCCGTCACTGTGAAGGATGTCGCCGGAAACGTCTCGTTGCCCCAGGGCCCCTACTCTTTCGAGGTCGACAAGAAGCCGCCTGTCATCTCCGGCCCGACCGTCACGCCGGCAACCCCCACCTACGGCCAAAGCGTCACCGCCAACTACAGCTGCACCGACGGTGGTTCCGGTGTCGTGCAGTGCGGGCCTTCTGGTTCACCCACCTTCCCAGCCACGGCCAGCACCGGACCCCTCAACAGTCCGGCAGACGGCTCGACTGGAACGTATACCTTCACCGTCGTCGCGCAGGACGCGGTCGGCAACCAGAGCGCCCCCAGCTCCGTGACCTACACCGTCTCTCAGGCTAAGCCCACGCTCACCTGGCCGACTCCTGCGGCAATCACCTACGGAACGGCGCTCAGTGGGACGCAGCTCGACGCCACCGCCAACGTTCCCGGCACATTCACCTACAAGCCGCCCGCCGGCACCGTCCTGACGACCGGAACTCAAACGTTGTCGGTAACTTTCAATCCCACCGACACCACCGACTACACCACCGCCACGACGACCACCTTGCTGACCGTCAATCAGGCCAAGCCCATGATCACCTGGCCGACTCCCGCGGCAATCACCTACGGAACGGCGCTCAGTGGCACGCAGCTCGACGCCACCGCCAACGTGCCGGGAACGTTCGTCTACACTCCGGTGGCCGGGACGATCCTCAAGGCCGGGAATCAGCCGCTCTCGGTCGCTTTCAATCCCACGGACTCGACCGATTATTCTTCCGTGGTCGCTAACACCGTGCTCGTCGTCAACAAGGCGATGCCGGTCGTTACTTGGACCACTCCCGCCGCCATCACATACGGAACGGCGCTCAGTTCTGCTCAGCTCGATGCCACCGCCAACGTGCCGGGAACGTTCGTCTACACTCCGGCCGGCGGGACGATTCTCAAGACAGGCAACCAACGGCTCTCGGTTACTTTCAATCCCACCGATTCGACCGATTACTCTTCCGTCGGCGCTAACACCATGCTGGTCGTGAATAAGGCGACGCCCGTGATTTCTTGGCCGACACCAGCCCCAATCACCTACGGCACGCCGCTGAGCTCGACACAGCTCGACGCGACCGCCAACACGCCCGGCACTTTCGTCTATACGCCCGCGGCCAGCATCGTCCTGCCTACCGGCAACCAAGTCCTTTCCGTGGCCTTCACCCCTGCCGACTCAACGGACTACACAGACGCAACCGCCCAGGTGAACCTGCTGGTGAAGCAACCTCAATCTCAACCTCTGATCAGCTTCCAGCCGCCTTACGTCGCCTTCGGTCAGGTAACGGAGGGCACGACTCCGTCCATCACGGTGATGGTCTCCAATCCCGGCACTGCTCCGCTGATTATCAAGAGCATCGCCATCGCCGGTCAGAATGAAGACAATGATTTGTTCACCATCAGCAACAACTGCACCTCGCCCGTCGTGTCCGGCGGCAAGTGCAGCTTTCAGGTGACCTTGAATGCGGCCGTGACCAAGACTTTTTACTTCACCCTCCTCGTCACCGACAACGTGGCGGGAAGTCCGCAGCAAGTCCCGCTCACGGCCAACATCGTGAGCGGCAAGTAGCGCTCGGTAGGGCTAACGACCAGTTGCCTAAGGTAAATTCTGTCATCCCGAGCAATGCGAAATTGCTCCTTTTTGAGCAATTCCGCGAGGTCGAGAGCCTGCCCTGAGCGACTGAGCGTAGCGAAGGAGTCGAAGGGGAACCCGCTTTTCTTGGTACTGGACCTGGTCTGCGACCAACCAACCCAAGAACTTGGGTGAGAGTTCACGCCAAAAACAAATGCGGCTGAGCCAGCCACTCAGCCGCATTGCGCGCGGGATTCCTGTTCTGTCTTTTGTCACCGCTGGGCGGCGGAATGATCTCCGGCTGGGCAGCGCAGCAAGCCGCACCGCCTTAGCCGAATCCCGATTGCCGGTCTGTGACCTCTGCGATCACAAGCCCGCAACCGTCGCGGTGGCCGACGGCCCTTTCTGCTCCACGCGGAGCAAGAGGGGGAGGCCGCAACGCCCGGGCAACCAGTTCGCGCTTCCACGCAACTCCGGAATGTCCCCGGCAATTCACCCTCAGGAATTGCCGGTTGCCGCCGGCTCTGCCGCAATCATTCAGCAGGTTCAGGAACACCCGCGTGTTCGCTGCCGAGTACTCTCCGCCAGACGCCCGCCTCCCCGCAACAAGAAAAGTCCGGCCTCTTGTGCAGAAGCTGTGGACGGCTACTCTTCCTTGTGGAAGATTGAGGAAAACTAAGAAATCGCGGCGGCTGCCGCAGTCTGCGACGCAAGAAGATTGTGGAGATTTATGCGGCAAGAACATGTACGCGAGGGGTGCATCTAGTGCGGATGCCTGTGATTGACGTTCACCTGTGAATAGTGACCTATGGGTTTTCACTGACATCAATTCGGATGCTGCCCGACGGTTTGTCAGTCTGTGGAACGAGGGCTGCGACGATTTTGGCTTGGTCTAGACAATTGAGTGCAGTCGTTTCTGGCGAAGGGTCAACAAAGGTCGCTTGCTGCTTCTTCGAGTCATAGGTGAGGGCTGGAAGCGTGACGTGAACGCCACTCCACATGCCGCCGCCAATCATGATGGAGGCCACCGGAGCCGCCCAATCATTTTTCCACCCAGCCTCAGAGAAAACCTCAGAAAAGTCGAGAGCATATCTATATGCCTCAGCATTATTGACGAGTGCTCCGATGATGAATGTTCCGGTTTTGGCCTTCAAACAGGGGACTAGCAAATCTTGTTGCTCTTTCGTCAGTCTACGTGGCTGAGGTTTGGAGTTAAGGTAGTTGTTAACGGTCGGATTGTTGACCGTCGCATTTCCACCGATGGCGATTCCCTGTGGTGCATTGATTTGTGTGACGGGGTTCGGCTGACTGACCTTACTTGCAGCACCGCTTTTCGTTGCACCCTTGGCCGCCGTCGGCTTACCTTGCTGCGTCTTGGTCTCGCTGGACGGGGCGGAAGAAACCGGGGATGCTGTCTGGGGCTGCGGGCCCTTATTAGACGGAACAACAGCAGGCTTCGGCTTGTCGAGACCTAATCTCGAACGAACTTCTGGTTGGAGCAACGCTAGAATGGCGAGCGCCACAGGAATGAGGATTACACCAAGCCAAAATTTCCAATCCCACTTCGATGTCGCCTTTGGGGAGTCGTCGCTTGTCCGGCCGGTGGTGCGGAGTTGTAGGTTCTTCTTGAATATCGCTCGCACCCACGCAACCGTCCGGTTTTCATAGCCCCGGCAATCTGGCGGGCAACTTATGAGTGGTGCCCAAAGCGGAATTGTTGTGTAGGTGATGGGACTGAGACGGTGAGTCCGTGAAGGCATCTCAATCTCTTGTGCGAAACCCTCCCTCGCAAACCGTCCCTCAAGGCATATGGGCATGTATAGCATTTGATGCGGAGAGGGAAGGCTTACGGGGTCGCATTGCAACCTGGAGCAATGGCGAAACCTCTTCGTCTCAAGGAGGCGTTCTACGGCGTTCCTATCACGGAAGTCTATTTGGGGCGGGCTATTCGCAGATGAGTTCACCTGTAGAGATTTTAGCAAGGCTGTTCAAGGGCAGCGGCTGTCGGCTAGTTTTCAACCTCGTTTTTCACCGCGCGTTTACTCGGATGCCTCGTCCTACAAGAATCGCCGCAAGCACATTGCCATCGAGATTCTTCTTTCGTTTGGCTCGTTCGTGTTCGCGGGCTGCCCCACCCTCCGCGGTTTTCGAAGGCTGGGAATCACGAGCTCAATCCGCGCTCCCTGCAGCAAGATACTCCGAGCGCCTGCCTAATCTGCCGCCATCTTTGCCAGAGGCTGGGCCAGACGCTGGGCCGGCTGCGAGCGCAGCCATTCCTGCATCTGCAGCACGATGTCCGCCGCCAGCAACGCGAACACATTGCAGGCCCACACTACCGTTTCGTCGAACTTGCCTCCAACCTCCAGGCCGGTCACGCCCAAAACCACGCGCACTTCCAGAAAAACGAGCGCCACCGAGAAGCTGCGCGTCATCCAGCGCCGGTGTGCTTCGACTTTCCCTTGGCGAATCAGCGCCAGCGCGACCAGCGTGGTCGTAATCCACACAACCGCCTGGGTCGCCGCCGCAATGCTAAAGGTTCGCGCCGTGCCCAGCCGCTCTTCGAAATATTGCACGTAGAAGCCCATGGGCGCGGCAATGAGCACGCCGCCAACATAAATCCTGCCCACCACGCGGTGCAGCTTGGCAAACGCACGGCGCAGCCGGTCCCAGAACTGCATCGGCCCCAGCAGCAACGCGCACGCTCCCGCAATCCCGTGCGGCAGCAGATACCAGCGGAAGGGATGAATATGCACCCACTCCGGATCCTGCCGGTTAATCAGAAAGCTTTCATCGTGCACCAGAACATAGGCCAGCATCACCCCGATGAAAGCAAAGACCACATACTTGGCGCGCACCCACGGCACTCGTGGCAAAGAATACGACCAGGTTGTCATCGGTCCCCCAGAGACGAGCCGGGAAACTATACAACAGACAGCAGGAGATTCAAACAGGAAAGGTTCTCTCTTTTTGTATCGCGTTGTGGTTTGCAGCAAGGAATCTCGCCTGGAGCCTTCGCCTGTGGTTCAATTCATCGTGTGTTTTAACATTGGCAAGTGCGGGAAACGACCGCAGTTCAACTGCTCCAGGAAAGCCACACGACATGACCTACCAGCAACAAATTGAGATTGGGACCAAGGGTCACGGAGACATGCATGACATCACGGATGAAGTGGCCTCAGTAGTGAACTCATCCGGCGTCAGGACGGGAATTGTCAACGTATTTAACGTGGGAAGCACGGCTGCGGTCGGCACCATTGAGTTCGAGCCCGGACTGCGCGTCGACCTGCCCGAAATCCTCGATAAGCTGATTCCACCCAGCCGCGCCTACGGCCACGAGCAAGCCTGGCACGACGGCAACGGCCATTCGCATTTGCAGGCGACCTTGCTTGGTCCGTCGCTGAATGTTCCCATCGCCAAGGGAAAGCTCGTTCTTGGGACATGGCAACAGATTTTTCATCTCGAATGCGACGTTCGCGGCCGGCAGCGCACCGTTGTGGTGACTGTGGTAGGTGATCGCTGATGAACCGGCTGAATCTCCGCTCTTTTCAAAGAATGCAAAGGCTGGCCCATCCTCGTACACGACTCCTACACTTCATCCCATCGCCAAGAACGTAGTAACCTAAACGTCTCGCTTTTGAGGAGCACACTTCATGCATCAACGCACGCTGGGTCGCACTGGGTGGAAAGTTTCTGACGTGAGCTTCGGCGCGTGGGCCATCGGCGGGGCGTGGGGCGCCGTTTCCGACGACGACTCTCTCGCCGCCCTGCACAAGGCCATTGATTGCGGCGTGAATTTCATCGATACCGCCGACGTCTATGGCGACGGCCGCAGCGAGCGCCTGATTGCTCGCCTGCGCAAATCGCGCAAAGACGAGATCATCGTCGCAACCAAGGCGGGTCGCCGTCTGCCTCGTCAGACCGTCGAAGGCTATAGCCGCCAAAACCTGACCGCGTGGGTCGAGGACAGTCTGCGCAATCTCTCGACCGACGCTCTCGACTTGCTGCAACTTCACTGCCCGCCCACCGAGGTCTATTACCGTCCGGAAGTTTTCGGCATGCTCGACGATCTGGTCAAGGCCGGCAAGATCCGCTACTACGGCGTCAGCGTGGAGAAAGTCGAGGAGGCTCTCAAAGCCATCGAATTCCCCAACGTCCAGACCGTGCAAATCATCTTCAACTGCTTTCGGCAACGGCCGGCGGAGCTTCTCTTTCCGCAAGCCAAACAAAAGCAGGTCGGCATTCTCGCCCGCGTGCCGCTGGCCAGCGGTCTGCTCACTGGCAAGCTGCGTCGCGATTCCACTTTCGCCGCCGACGATCACCGCAACTTCAATCGTCACGGCGAGGCCTTCGATGTGGGCGAGACTTTTTCGGGAGTGAATCTCGACCTCGGACTCGCAGCCGTGGAAGAGATCCGCGCGCTTCTTCCCCCAGGCACTTCCCTGGCGCAATTCGCCCTGCGCTGGATTTTGATGTTCGACGCCGTCACCTGCGCCATTCCCGGCGGCAAGCGGCCCGACCAAGTCTCCGACAACTGCCGCGCCTCCGATCTGCCGCCGCTTTCGCTGCAAGCGATGGCGGCCGTCAAGAATCTCTACGACAAGAAAATTCGCCAGCACGTTCATCCGCGCTGGTGAGGGGGAAGAGTAGTCCACCGTTTCCTGGGGTGCCCCACTTCTCGCCGCTTCTGCGAGAAGTGGGATCAGCAAGATGATCGCATTCTTGCGCTCGGGGATTGCTCCACCCATGGTTCTCATTACCCTCGAAATCGTTGCTGGTACCTGAAGGAGGAGCTCATCGTCGAATGACCGCATTCTGGCCCAGCGACCGGGTTCCATCGGGGGGCACTCTGTGGTCTTTAGGCTTAGGAATGGGCCCTCCTTCCACTGCTCGCACAGGTACATCCATCCCGAAGTGCGCAAAGGTTTAAGCATCTGAAAAGAAATCAAACCATTCTGTAGTCCACTGCAGTCAGCGGGGAGATCGTGCTTCTGCGCCTGCGTTCTAAGGACAAGATACCAGCCGCAACGCCCTTCCTCCTTGTATTCCTCTTCACTCATGAGCGCAGGTGTCCTCGCGCCTAGGATCGATTCGTTGCCCCTCATCAGGGAGAAACCGTTACCGAGATCGATCTCTTTTTCGTCCGGGACGTGGACGCCGGGGAGTCCGGCGAACCTCCAAATTATGGGGAGCAAGAGCACAATTCGCTCCAACGTTCTTGCTCATGAACAAAAAGGCACGGGCGGCTGCCCCATCCCTTCGACTGCGCTCAGGCCAGGCTCTTCGCGGGTTTCCAAGGGTGGGAATCACGGCTCCAAAAAGCCAAAGCCCCGAGGGTCACTCGGGGCTTTCGTAGATACCAAACGCCGTTTGCCAGACGATTTTATTATAACCTGTCCCAGACACAGCACAAGAAAACTTTAGTGTCGAGTGACCCGAGGAGGGCAAGGGAGTCGAACCCTAGTGGCTGAGAAGCCACTCGACCGTCTGGCAAACGGCGTCCAGTACCCACTGGCAATACCCTCCTGGACGCTCGCCCGCCACCTCCCGATTCTAGTTCGGTGACATCGAACCAGCGCTCAATTCTGAGCAAATTCTTAGAATTTCGTTCCAATTTGGGCGCAGCAAAAGGCGCACCGAAGGCGCGCCGTAGCATTGAGGCCAAAAGCAGGTTTCTCGCGCGATAAGACTGCGCTCGGAATAACAAGGGTTTCAGATTCGCGTTGATCCGTGTGAATCCGTGGCGAAGAAGTCCGGTGGGTGAGGGCACCCGCCCCACGATAAAATTCTGTCGAGCTGCGCTCGACCGGATAGCCGAGGGCGGCTGTCCCTACATGTTCGCGGTTAGTCCCGCACCCCGTCCATGAAAGCGCGGAGCTTTCTGGAGCGGGACGGATGCCTTAATTTCCGCAGAGCTTTGGCTTCGATTTGGCGGATGCGTTCGCGGGTCACGGCGAACGACTGCCCGACTTCTTCCAGAGTGTGCTCGCTGCCATCTTCCAGGCCGAAACGCATCTTGATGACTTTTTCTTCGCGCGGAGTCAGGGTGCGCAGGACCTGTCCGGTCTGGTCCTTGAGGTTCACGTTGATCACCGCTTCGGCCGGAGAAACCACGGCGCGGTCTTCGATGAAGTCTCCGAGATGCGAATCTTCCTCTTCGCCGATCGGGGTTTCGAGCGAGATCGGCTCCTGCGCGATCTTCAGCACCTTGCGCACTTTGGCGACAGGAATGTCCATGCGCTTGGCGATTTCCTCCGACGTGGGTTCGCGGCCGAGCTCCTGCACCAGCTGGCGCGAGGTGCGGATCAGCTTGTTAATGGTTTCGATCATGTGCACCGGGATGCGGATGGTGCGCGCCTGATCGGCGATAGCGCGGGTGATGGCCTGGCGAATCCACCACGTCGCGTACGTTGAAAACTTGTAGCCGCGGCGGTACTCGAACTTGTCCACGGCCTTCATCAGGCCGATGTTGCCTTCCTGAATCAGGTCGAGGAACTGCAGGCCGCGGTTGGTGTATTTTTTTGCGATGGAAACGACCAAACGAAGGTTGGCCTCGATCAGCTCGCGCTTGGCCTGCTCGGCGTCCATGTCGCCCTGGATGATCTCGCGCTGGGTGCGCTTGAGCTCCTGGAACGACACGCCGGTTTCGACTTCGAGTTTTTCGACTTCGGTGCGGATGGCCCGCGCCTGGCGGCGATACTCCTTTTTCTGATCTTCGCTGCGGGTGGCGTCGGCCTTGCGCTCCAGGTTCTGTACCTGGCGGTCGAGCGAGCGCATACCGTCCACGGTCTTGTTGACCCGCTCGATCAGCCGCTTGCGCTCGGTGTTGGTGAAGCCGAGATTGCGCACCGCCAGCGACACGTAAATAATCGCGCGCGCCAGCTTGCGGCGAGCGCGGCGATGATCCTTGGGCTTTTTCGTCTTCGAGACTTCTATGTATTTCTCTTCGAGGACGTTGGCCTTCTTGTACAGCTTGGCCATGTCGTCGATTTTGTCGGTGAACTCGTTCAGGCGATTCTGAACGATGTCGTCGGTGATCTCTTCTTCGTCGAAGGTGACCACTTCCTTGATGGAGCGGACGTTCTTTTTAAGGTCTTCGCCCAGGGTCAGCAGTTCGCGGATTACGATGGGCGAGCGCGAAAGGGCTTTGAGCACGCGCACCTGGCCGCGCTCGATGCGCTTGGCAATTTCCACTTCGCCTTCACGCGTGAGCAGCGGCACGGTGCCCATCTCGCGCAGATACATGCGAACCGGGTCGTTGGTTTTTTCCAGCGCGCCCGGGCTGAGATCGAGCTCAACGTCTTCACCCTCTTCGCCTTCCTCGAATTTCTTGTCGAGCGAAGGCAGCTTGGGTCCTTCGAGCACGTCAATTCCCTGCGTGCCGATAGTGGTCAGCAGATCGTCCAGGTCTTCGGGACTATGCACGTCGTGCGGGATCAGGTCGTTGACTTGGTCGTAGGTGAGATATCCCTTCTCTTTGCCTGTATCGATCAGCTTTTTAATGTCGTCGTCGAGAGCCAAGAAGTATTCCTCAGGAAATCAATTTCGCTCACGCTGGTGCGTGACAGAGTTCCGAAAGTTCCGCTCACGCTTGGAGCGTGCGCTAAAGTTCCGATAAGGTGGGAAACTGGGGTGGTGCGGGTTTGTGCGCCAGCACAAACTTACAAATTTTAGCACGTGAACGCCGCTGCGTCTATCGATTATCCCCTCAGATTCCGTCCGCCCGCCGGTATCCTCAAATCTTCTATATACTTAGATGCCTTTGCAAGCCTTTTTGTTTCAGGCACTCCTTTTGTCACCGTCGACAGGTAACCACTCCTCTGCCAGCCCCGGATCGCGCAGGGCGCGGCTCGCTTCGCGAGCCCCCGGCTCACTGCGTTCGCCGCTGGCTAAAAGCCAGAGGTCTACCAGCCCGGGGGGCTACACCTAGGAGGCGGCGCTCTTTGGCGGCCCTGATTCGGGAAGCAATTCTACCCGTGAATCCGGTGAGCGTTTTGCCAGTTTCATCCTGAGGCGCTCCTGGGCCAATGCGATCTGCTGGCTGCGGTCCAGGTTGCCGGGCTTTTCGAGCGTCCGCCCAATCTCCTGCCGACGACGATCAAGCATTATCTTGCGCAGTGCGCGGACGGCTGAATCCAGCAGATCGGGGGTCAGATCGTCTTCCTCCTTCAGCAAAATCGCAGCCAGCGTGCGGCGATCGGCCTCGGTGGCGGGCACCTCCATCACATCGGCAACTTCCGGCCCGGCGTTGAGCAAGGATTCGGCGAGCGATTCAGTGGCGAGACCGCGATGCAGGCCCTCGCTTTGCAGCACGAAGGCCGCCTGGCGCGCCGGATCGAATTCTGCTTCTTTCGTGTAACCCGCTCCGTTGCGGAGGGAAAGACGGCCTTCGTTAGGCCCCGTCTGGTCAGGCTCCATCCCTATGTGTTCCGGCTGAATCTGGCGGGCCGAGGCCAAGGCGCGAATCAGAATGCGTTCGGCGTCGGTCACTTGTGCCTCGGCGGGAGCCTTGACCGTGGCGGCCGAACGGGTCACGGCGACGTGGCGCAGCTCCTGACGCAGCACGGGAGAGTTGATTTCCAGCTTCTGGGCGATCTCCTGCGCCAGTTCGTCGCGCACGATGCGGCTGGGAACGCGCTGAATGTGGGGCAGCAGATACTGGACAGCTTTGTGCTTGCCTTCGGCGCTGCGGACGGGGAACTGGGTGCGGGCGCGCTCGATCAGGTAGTCGAAATATTTTTGCGCGTTAAGGAGCGCTTCGCGATAAGCATCTTTGCCTTTGCGGCGGATGAAGAGGTCGGGATCGAATCCGGGCTCGAGGGTGACGACTTTGATTTGAAATTCCTCTTCGATAAGCCGTCCGGCTGTGGCGCTAGTACTGAATCCCGCGAGCACTTTGCTGTCTCCGATTATGGTATCGAGGGTGCGCTCGGAGGCTTTGGCGCCGGCGGTGTCGGGGTCGAAGTTGACAACAACATTCTTACTGAAGCGGCCCAGCAACTTGGCCTGCATCTCTGTGAAAGCCGTGCCGGAACTGGCGATGACGTTGTGAAATCCGGCGGCGTAGACGGAGATGCAGTCCATCTGGCCTTCGACCAAGATGGCGTAATCGAATTTGCGAATCCACTCTTTGGCGAGGTCGAGATTGAAGAGCACGCGGCTTTTGGAATAGATCGGCGTTTCCGGCGAGTTCAAATACTTCGGCCCGGCTTTCTCGTCGGTCGAGAGCGTGCGCCCAGTGAAGGCGATGACCTTGCCGGCCTCGTTGGCGATGGGAAACATCACGCGGTTGCGAAATTTGGAGTACATCGCGAGTCTTGAGTCCCGAGTCGTGAGTCCCGAGTCCTGAGTCCTGAGTTTGGAACTATCGCGGTCCCCAGCGGTATTGTCGTTCCCGGCAGCGGACTGTGGGTCTCTGCCAGTGACCAAAGCAGGTCCCTCGACTGTGGTGGATCGCTCGCTCGCGAGCGATCCAGCTTCGCTCGGGATGACAGAGGAGGGGGATGGATTGGCAGTGTCCCGTTCCGGACTCGCAGCTCGCGGCTCGGAGCTCACCGCTTCCTTCCACGAAAACAGTCCACTTTCCCGCAACGCTTCTTCGCTGAACTCGTCCTTCAGGCGATCGCGGAGCAGAAAGCCGGAATCGGGGGCGTAGCCGATGCGGAAGCGGGCGATGATTTCGTCGTCGAGGCCGCGGCCTTTGAGATATTCGCGGGCGCGAGCGCCTTCGGGACGGCGCAGGCATTCTTGAAAGAACTCGACCGCGCGCTCGTGGACTTGGAGCAACTGCGCGCGCTGGCGGGCCTCCTTGGCCTCGCCCGCGGTCGCGTAGCTGGCCTTGGGGAGCGGGATGCCGAGCTTTTGCGCGACCAGGCGGACAGCTTCGGGGAAAGTGATGTTTTCGATCTTCTGAATGAAGCTGAAGACGTCGCCGGAAGCGCCGCAGCCGAAGCAGTGATAGAACTGGCGGGTGGCATGCACGGAAAACGAGGCCGTTTTCTCCTGGTGGAATGGACACAGGCCGGAGTAGTTTTGCGCCCCGGCTTTTTTCAGCTTGACGTAGTCGCCGACGATGCGGACGATATCGGCCTGCTGCTTGACCGTGTACGCGAAGTCGCCGGGGTTGGCCATGGACGAGGGACAGAACTCTCCAAAGGAATTGTGCGACAAAAAGCGGTCGGTGGGAATGTGACACGGCGCTGGATCTGCGGAAAAACTGTGGAACAGCGGGAAATCTCTTGGATAAGTGGCAGAAAATGTGCTTTACACCGCCCGATCACTGACTGGGCCAAGTGACAATCTTCTGGGAGTTGAAGGCCCTCCTTAGATCCTCGGCATCGACCCACAGTTCACCCTAACTTCGTAAATTGACTATTGCAGCTTTGCGTACTCGGCTTTGGCCTGCTTGTAGATGGGGATGCCGGGATCGGCGTCTTTCCAGAGGGAGAGGAAGTTCTTGTAGGCGGCGAGCGCGCGGACGCGGGCGGCATCGGCGTCTGCGCCTTGCAAGCTTTTCGACTGCAACGCGTTCGCACGAGCCACGCCCAGATGCGCCAAGGCTCCCGTCCAGCAGTTCCAGACGATGCCGCCGTGGTCGAGGATTTTCTGAAACTCGGCAGAGGCAGCGGAGCCCTGGCCGGCTGCCAAGTATGCCTCTCCGCGCACATACGTCGGATAGAGACAAGAAACATTTATGACGAACAGGATTTCCCCCAACTCGATAGGGGAAGCCGGTTGCAGGGCGTCCAGGGCAGCCGCCGGGTTTTTTCGATCCAGCGCCAACTGAGCCTGAATCGCCGGCAGCCAGAGCGACTGCATCTGGGTGTCCAGCGGGAAGCGTTTGCCTAAGTCTCGCGCCAAGAACTCGGCTTGTGCCGTATCGCCCGCCATGGCCAAGGCAAGCGCCGCTTCACTCTGTGCCCCCTGACTGGTGGGAGCAAGCTTTAAAGCCTCTGCCGCCATCTGGCGCGCTTCCGCAGGATAGCCGTAAGCCGCCTCCCGCTGAGCAGCAATCGCCTGCCAGATTGCCCCGTTTTCCTTGCTGTCAGCCCGTATGGCGGAGTCCACAGCGCGCTTGGTCAACTCGCGCGCCTGGCCAAAATGACCGGCATATGCTTCGGTGTCAGAGGCGAGAGCCAATCCAAAGTTCTCATATTCGGGCTGACGGGCAAACCACTGTTGCTGTTCCGCCATCGCCGGGGAGTCCGCGCCGAGGAAGGCAAGAGCATAAAGACTTTCGTGGGCGGGATAATCATCCATCATATTTCGCGCCTGGGCCTGGTGAATGATCTCGCGGGTGTCGTCGAGGCGCTGCAAGGCAAGGTTATAGTCGGCGAGATTGCCGTACATAACGAGATTATCCGGTGCCAGGAGCATGGCCTGCCTGGTGATCTCGACGGCTTTCTCGTACTGCCCCTGCTCGACGAACACTGCGCCCAGATCGCCGTAGGCTCGCCATTCGCGCGGATAGCTCTCCATCTCCTCCTGAAGAGTCTGTGCCGCTTTATCCAGTTCTCCGGTTACATTGCGGTAGTAGTCGGCGGTGATTTCCAGCTTTTCGCGATCGCTGGCATGATCGCGCAATTGAAATGCCTTGGTTAAGTATTCGCTGGCCCGCCCAACCTCGCCGAGTTCGTGGTAGTCTCCGCCCACAGCTCTGTAGCCCACGGCAAAATTCGGATCGAGCTCAATGGCGCGTTGATGGTAAGGCAGGGCAGCAGCAACGCCTTTCTCGTCAGACGCCTTTCTGCCGAGGCTGAAGGCTTTCAGGGCGTCGAGCGAAGAGGTGGTGGCCTGTTGCAGCGGTACATCGAAGCCTTTCACCGTAACCAGCGATTCACCGAGCTCGGTGCGCAGCTTGGTTGCCGCTTCGCCCAGGGCATTCAACACCTTCTCCTTGGAGGCAGCCGTCACTTGCTCCTGCGCCAGCGTGTCTCCGCTCTGGCAATTCACCGCCTTCAATCCCAGCACATATTCGCTGCCCAGACTGCCAATCGAACCGGCAAGGTAGGCCTTGCTGCCCGCCCGCTGGCAAAGCTCGCGGGCTACCTCGGGCGTGAGTTTCGTAGTGGCCGGACGGGTCATCTGTTGCAGGGTTTGCGCGACTTCGCTATCGGAAAGCACATTCAGGAAAGGCGATTGCCGCAGGGAAACGTTGAGCGCCGTCTTCAGAGTGTCGTCAAACACCGGATCGCCCGTGCTGTTGGCAAAATCGGCAAGAACAATGGTGTCCCTCTCGGTCAGGTCGTGTGTGGTCTTCCGCGATCGAAAGTAAAAAGCTCCCCCGATTGCAGCCGCGACAAGCACTACGGCGGCGGGAACAAGAACCTTCCAGAGTTTCCTGGCCGCGACGGGAACTTCGGCGGCTTTTACAGCGCTCGATGAGGGAGATGGCGCAAGCGCCGGCGGAGCGGATGCTGATGATAGCGGTTGGGCCACCTGAGAGCCGCTCTCCTGCGCGACCGCCACAGTGCCCGAACTGGCAACGATGGCTCGTCCCGTTTCTGTGTCTCGCTTCAGCCGCTGTAAGTCAGACCGCATCTCCGATGCATGTTGATAGCGCAAGTTACGGTCCTTCTCGAGAGCCTTGCTGATGATGTCCTCCAGCTTGGGCGGGATGGCGCGATTGAAACGAATCGCCGGAGGTGGCTCATAGTGCAATATGGCGTCGAAGATGAGCGCAGAAGTGTCGCCATGAAACGGCAAAGCCCCGGTCGCCATCTCGTAGAGCACCGCGCCGAAGGAAAACAGATCGGTTCGTGCATCCAGTTCCTTGCCCTTCGCCTGCTCCGGCGACATGTAGGCGACCGTTCCCAACGTGCTGCCCGGGCTGGTCAGGTGCTCCTGCTCAACTGTTTGGGCATTCGCGGCCGCAGTCTGGGTGGAAGAACTGGCGGTGACCGCAACCTTGGCCAGCCCGAAGTCGAGAATCTTGGCGTGTCCGCGCTTGGTAACCAAGATATTGGCAGGTTTGATGTCGCGGTGGATGATGCCTTCTGAATGCGCGGCGTCGAGCGCGTCAGCAATCTCAATTGCCAGCGAGACAATCAACTCAGTTTCCATGGGACGACCCGCGATGCGATGTTTCAGGGTCAATCCGTCCAGATACTCCATTGCGATGAAGGCGCGTCCGTTCTGTTCCCCGATGTCATAGATAGTGCAGATGTTCGGATGGTTCAATGCGGAAGCGGCCTGCGCCTCGCGCTGGAAGCGGGCGAGTGCTTGAGTATCGCGAGCGACCTCTTCGGGCAAGAACTTGAGCGCGACGAAGCGACGCAACCGGGTATCCTCGGCCTTGTAAACCACGCCCATCCCACCGCCGCCGAGCTTCTCCACGATGCGGTAGTGCGAGATAGTTTGGCCGAGCATTGGACTGAAATGTTAGGGCCAGAGGTTAGGCAAGTCAATAAAGCCCGGAAGTTGGCAGTGTCGGAATCTGCGACTATTGGCTGTTGCAATGGGATTCAAGGCAGATTTCAGACACTACCCGGAAGTTGATGGGGGCAGTGGGATGGTTGGTAAGGAATCCCGGTTTTCACGCATTGACCTTGGATCCGGGGGGTTGTGAGCGCAATGGCTTTTAGCAGCAGTTACCTCCCGTTTGCTCCATCCGTTCGGAGTGCAATCGGTGCGAAACAACTGCCAATATGGCATGCGCTCAACGGAATAAATGTAATAGTGGTAATATGCAGTGATGATGCTGTCTGAGGAAAAGGACGAGGCTCCCATGTCCGAACTAGTTCAACGGCTTTGGAAGGAAGACAACGGTCAGGATATTGCCGAGTACGCCGTGATGTTGGCTGTGATCCTGGTGATCGTGGTCGGCACAATCCGGCTGATCGGTTCCAATGCCAACAACGTGTTCTCCCAGGCAGCTAGTTCGATTCAATAGGCTTGCGCCCAGCCGCTCCGCGACGGGCTGAGAACTCCCGGCAAGTGTTCCTCGAGCCGGAGCGCGGCGGCAAAGCGCCAGTCTTCCGCTGCGGTTCCTAATCCGACGGCATGTCAGAGCGGCTGTATCCACATCCCCGCGCGACACGCCTCAACCTTTTTTCCATTCTGCCGATAGGTACTGCAGAGGCTTGGCGCCCTTTAGCCTATGGCGACGGTCGAACAGTATGCGGCATCGGTTGTGGAGAAGTACCGGGTGGTGCCGGATCCGGGGTCGGCGCCGCATCGCGCGGCCGACGATCTGATTCCGCTGCTCAAGCAATGGGGCAAGCAGCATCTGCTGGGGATAACGCTTTCGGGGGCGTACGCGAAGAACACGGCGATCACGCTGGCCTCGCATGTGGATATGCTGATCGCGCTCAGCCCAGTCCCGGGCATGGGGATGAAAGAAGTCTACTGGAGCCTGTTTGAATTCCTGACCGATCACGATCTGAAGCCGAAGACGCGCAATGCGACGATTCAACTGAAAAGCAAAGGGCTGGCGGTGGACCTGATTCCGGCGTGCCGCGACGGGTCGGGCAACCTGCTGTTTGATAAGAGGTCGGGGCGGGAGGTGCGGACCGATGTCGCACAGCACGTGCACTTGGTGGCCAACTCTGGCCGGCAGCAGGAAATCTGCGCGGTGAAGATCTGGCGGGAGCGCAACGGACTGGACTTCCCGTCGCTGTATCTGGAACTGACCGTGCTGCGGGCGCTGGAAGCGGAGCGCTTTGGGCAGCTGGCGGAAAATGTGCTGGTTGCATTGCGCTATCTCGCCAACCGGTTCGAGAAGGAACTGGTGCGCGATCCGGCCAATCGCGACAATGTTCTGTCGGATGATCTCGCGGCGAGCGACAAGAAGACGATCGCCAAGACGGCGCGCGACGCACTGTACGGGGAGAATTGGAAGAAGATTATCTGGTAGTCGCGAGTCCCGAGTTTTGAGTCCCGAGTCCCAAGTCTTGAGTTCCGAGGCTCGTCCCGCGAGAACCACCAAAAGCCGACCCAGCGGCATAACAGCCTGCAGTCAAGAAGGTATGGATTTTTCGCTCGGCCGTTCCCGCTAAATTCTCGCCCCGCTTACCTATCATCGCGGCCAAGGTGCGTCCGGGTCGACGGATCGCCGGATCATATCCACGACTTGGCGCATGCGTGCGCCGGAGAGCGTGCGCCTTAACGGATCGATCAGAGACTTCTTTTGCAGAACTTGGATGAAGTGCGCTTTCAGCCAGGAAGGACCCGGCAGTCCGGTTTCTCCGGGAGACAGCGGCATCGTGGTTGGTCCTTCCACTCCATAGCTGCCAAAGGGGAGGATCAGTACCGTGGACGCGTTGTCGCTGAGATTACGACTGTCGAGAGATACAACTAGGATCCAATGGCGCTTGGGAGCGTCTTCAAGATAGGCTGTCCAAATCTCGCCGCGGCGGGGTTTAGGGCTCGCGGTCAAAGTCGATTCCTTTCACGCTGGCAGCCAACGCAGCTCCGAGGCGTTCTTCTTCTGCGGCTTGCTCGGGCGACATGTTGTCGAAGTATGCCGCCGTGTCCTCGGCCAAGCGTTCACGATTCTCGTGGGCTAGCAGCCGTTCGATAGCCAGATCGAGCGCTTCGGCGAGCGTGCGGGCCTCACCTTTGCGGATCAGCTCGTCGAAGTAGGCTAGGGTCTGCGGCGAGATGGTGGTGGATATCTTCTGCCTGCCGAGGCGCGGTGTAGTTGCCATCCAATCGTCTCCTAACTGTAGGACATTATATCAGACGAGTGAAAGACAGATGAAGGATAAAATAACAGGCTTTCTTTCATTGGCTTATGTCGCATCGGTCTGATGACAGACAGCAGGTTTCTCGCCGATGCAAAACTATCCGCGGGGCGGACAATGCGGTTCGAAGTTGACCTAAAGGAGCGGCCTAAGCTGTTCCATCCTCGGAACAATTCTGCTGACAACTTTGAGCCAGACCCCAGAGGCTATCAAGCCCGCCAGACAGGCTAAAACAGCATCGCAGCGCTGACGCGCTGCTGATCAGGCCAAAACCGGGCCTGAAAGGTGCACCCGTCCAGTCGTTGCCGTACTGCCTGCGAATTTGATCTCAGGGAGCTGAAGTCCCGTCGGACCATTGGCCGGCCCACACCATGAGAATCGTGACGCGTTCTTCAGGATCGCTTGCGGCGACGACCGGCGAGCCCGGCAGGTTGGCCCCCGAGCTTTTCGTAGCGTCTCCCGAAACATAAAACATGACATGCGGGTGCCAGTTCTTGGCGCCGTCGTTTAAGTACTGCTGCTTCGACATCATGTAAGCCATGGCTCCCGGTTCAAGCGCGGGCAGTTCTTTGCGGTCGAGCGCGGATGCAGCTGCTTCCAGTATCTCCGCTTTGGATTTGCCAGCCAGCACCAGTTTGGTCTTCATCAGAAAGATGGGCGCGAAGGTTTTTGCGGCTTGCGGGTTAAAGCAGTGAGGAGCGCGGATTTTGGGATTCCAGAATTCCGGGAAATCGGTGGCGGCTCCCCAGGACCGTTCCACGAGACAGAGGAAACCGTTCGTGCCCTTGACGGCGGTCGTGAATCCCTTCGGCCCCAAAACCATGACTTCGGCGTTGTCCGAAATGGATGATGGAGCCGCGGTGCGAGCCAGTGCAATCTCAGAGTTTTCATCGGCGATCAGGTATTGATCGAGGGGAGCCATGGCAGCGTAGGAATTTCCCGCTTGGGCCCGCGCCGGTAAAGTGACGGCGGAAATGACAACCTGAACAAGAAATGCCAGAACGGCGATGTCGCTCTTTTTCGTGAAATTCCACATGGGAACCCTCCGACTAGACGCGCAACTCGACCACAGTGGCTCCGCCTCCGCCCTCGTTCTGGGGAGGCTCGGCGATGGTGGCGACGTGCGGATGCTGCTGCAGTAGATGCCTCAGGGCCTTGCGCAAGATGCCCATGCCGCTGCCATGGACGATGCGGACGCGCGGGAGGCCGGCGAGGAAGGCGCGGTCGAGGAATTTCTCGACTTCGCGGGAGGCGTCGTCGACGGTGTGGCCGATCACGTTGATTTCACTGGGGACGGCTGCGCCTTCGCTTTCGAGTGAGACGGAAATGCCGCGGGCGCGGGCTGCCTTCACGGGCGAGTCGGCTGAGGCGACGCCGGATGCGGGGCTGGTCAGGACTTCGGCGATGTCGTCGCGGGCGATTTTCATTTTGAGCGCGCCCATCTCGACTTCGAAGTGATCGTCATCAGTCTTGCGGACGATGCGGGCGGGGCGGCCGGTGGACTTGAGCTTGACGGTGTCGCCGACGGCAACGTGCTTGACGAGTTGCGGCTGGGCGTGGGGATCGCCCTGGTCGGCGCCGGTCGAGTGGGCGACGACGGTTGAATCGAACTGCTCGCGAAATTCGCGGCGAAGCTTGGCGATGCGGCGCTCGGCGTCCTTGGAGAGCTTCTGGGCGGCGGCGCGATCCTGAATGGCGTTGACGGCTTCGCGGGCGTGATATTCGAAGTCGCGCAGGAGGGTTTCGAGCTTCTTCTCCAGGTCGCGGACTTTGGCCTGCGCGGCCGTTTTTCCGAAAACCGCTAGACGATTTTTCTCATCCTCCAGTTCCTTCCGGCCCGTCTGCAGTTTCAGTCTTTCTTTCTCGGTTTCGCGCAATTCGGCGTGGAGCTTCTCGAGGAACTGGGCGACGTCTCTGGCCTGCGTGCCGAGGCGGGCGCGAGCGGCGTCGATGATGGCGGGATTCAGGCCGAGACGCTGAGCGATGTTGATGCCGGCCGAGGCTCCGGGCACGCCGATTTTGAGCTCGTAGGTCGGCTGCAAGGTTTTCTCGTTGAAGCCGACGGCGGCGTTGAGCACGCCTGGCGTGTTGGCGGCGTAGACCTTGAGAGAAGTGTGATGGGTGGAGATGACGGTCATCGAGCCGATGCGGGCAAAGTGAGCGGCAATGGCGACGGCCAGGGCGGCGCCTTCTTCGGGATCGGTGGCGGAGCCGAGCTCGTCGAGAAGGACGAGAGAGTGAGCGGTGGCGGTGCGGGAAATGAAATCAATGTTGGTGACGTGAGCGGAGAATGTGGAAAGATTCTGCTCGATGGATTGGTAGTCGCCGATGTCGGCGAGGATGGCGTCGAATACGGGAAGCTCGGCACGGTCGGCGGGGACAGGAAGGCCGGACTGCGCCATGAGCGCCAGCAGGCCGACGGTTTTGAGGGCGACGGTCTTGCCTCCGGTGTTGGGGCCGGTGATAACGAGCTGACGACGGTCGGCTTCAAGCTCGACGGTGATGGGGACGATGGTTCCGCTCTTGGATTTGAGACTTCTTTCCAATAGCGGATGCCGAGCATTTTGCAAGAGCAGCCGAGCTTTGCTGCCGAGCTCCGCTCGGCCGGACAGCCGAGGGCGGCTGTCTCCACATGGTTCATCTGCGCTCGCTTCGCCTGCCGGGCGGACGAGGGCGTCCGCCCCACAAAAAATGACGGCGACGCAGTTGTAGTCTTCGGCGAAGCGGGCTTTGGCGAATTGGAGTTCGAGCTCGGCAAGGGCGTCCTGGGCAGCGAGGATTTCGTCGGCCTGCGCGCCGATGCGCTGGGTCATCTCGAGCAGAATGCGGTGAATCTCGGCTTGCTCTTCTTCAAGCTGGCGAACGAGTTCGTTGTTCTGCTCGATGGTTTCAAGCGGCTCGACGAAAACGGTTTGTCCGCTGGAGCTGGCGCCGTGGACGACGCCCTGCACGCGACGCTTCTGCTCGACCTTGACGGGAATGACAAAGCGCTCGCCACGGATGGTGACGAGTTCGTCCTGCACGGCGCCGTCCTCGGCAAGGCGTCGGAGGTAGCCGCGGAGGGACTCCTGAATCGCGCGGCGCTGTTTTTCGATCTCGCGGCGAATGCGGGCGAGTTCTGGCGAGGCTTTATCTTCGAGCGTGCCGTCGGGCTGGATTTTGTTGCGGAAAGAGCGCAGAAAAGCGGTGAAGTCGGCGATGCGGTCGGAGAGCGAGCGCACCTCGCTCCAGTCCTTGCGCATGGCGGCAGGCGGATGGAGGGCGATTTCACGCCATTCGGCGGCGCGGTCCACCACGAGCAGGATGTCGCGGATTTCGGTGGTCTCGAGCGCGGCTCCGGCGATGCCGGACTTTTCGATCAGCGGGCGGATTTCGATCAGTCCGGAAAAATCGAAGCGCCCACCGACGCGGCGGAATTCGCGAATCTCGGTGGCAAGTTGTTGCTGGGTTTCGATCCAATTGCGATCGAGCGAAGGAACGAGGGAAGCAATGCGGTTTTGGCCGAGCTGCGAGGAAGCGTAGGCGCGCAGGAGTTCGCGGAGGGAGTCGAACTCGAGGACGCGGGCGGAGGTGTGGAGGAGGGTCGAGGACATCGGGATTATGGTACAGGAGGGGAGCTAAGGAAGCAGGCAGCTAGGGCGCAGTCGGCGGTGGCTCAACCATCTGCCTTTGGATAGGATTTGGTTGGGGAATGGGAATGTTCTTAACCAGAGCCACACCGTTCTGATTCTCGATAATCTTGAAGGCCGTGGTGTTCATCAGGGTGTTCATGTAGCAGTGATGCACGGTAAGGACCAAGTCCTGCATAGTTGCATCTCCCTCGAGATGCTTGATTGCGAGGCCCATCCTCTCGCAGTCATCGATGTCGAAATGTCTGTCGTGGGACTTGTTTCTTGGATAATCCGAGAGCGCTCTTGTTGCCGCCTTTGCTTTTTTCTTCCTGTCTGATAGGCCTTCGAACATGCCGTCTGCGAGCTGTTGCTCGACGAAATCGTTGGACCACTTTAGGGCATTCTCGCACTGACCGAGGAACGTGGGTCTGTATTGTCCGATGATCTGCTGCCAAATAACGATCCTGCTGGCGTCCCGCTTCACTTCCCTAATAGCTCGCTTAAACTCCTGTATCACGCCGTGAGCAGGAATTCCCCTCAGCTGCGGGTCAATTGGCCCGAGGCTTGATTGCTTACCCATCCAAATCTCCCTGCAGCAGCAAGCCAAGACGGTGCCTGCGGACATCGCAATCTGGGGCACGATGGCCCTGATGTTTTTTCCGAACATGCGCTGCAAGTAGTTCACGATGGATTGGGTGGCTGCGATACCGCCGGGGGTGTGAAGAATTAGATCCAGTCCCAGAGCCCTGTCCAATCTGTGAATGGTGGTCATGAAGCCGTTCTTGTCTTCGTCGTTTATGTCTGAGAGCAGAACGCTTCCCTTTGACAACCACCCCGAGTAATAGGCGATGATGTTTCTCCCGGTGTGCGCGTGGAGGGCCTGCAGGTACTTGTGACGCACCACGTTCTGAGCGGCCATCGCCTGCCCTTGGGCTTGGGCTTGGAGCATCTGAATTTCGGTCCAGACTTCGTACCAGTTGGGCATTTACGTCACGCTGGGCGTGGTCGTTGAGGGCACGTATTTTAGCTGCGAGGGCTGCTCTAAGCTGTCCTCGTCCGTGTAAAGGCCTTGGTACGGCAGAGGGTGCGGAGTAAAAAGCTGCACGTAATTCTGCTCGATTGTCGCGGGACCCTGCTTGGCTTTCTTGCTTTTGGGCATCCCATTATCCCTGGCGGTTTTCATGCGTCGCCTCGACGGCTTGCTTTTGGACCTCATTTTATACCACCTTTGTCAACAACGTTGTTAGATGCATCTCATTCCCGCGCTCTGGGGTCGATTGTCTCCTCCCGGCCGGAACTCACGTGATTCTGACCGTCGGCTGATCAAAAGGCTTGTGACATCCGTCACATGCCGAGAGAGTGTTTCTGTGGAAGAAGGCGGCATCCCCTTGTACCTACCGCGTATGCCCCCGGAATCTAGGTCCTTCCCGCGACGAGTGGCGCTGCTGAAGCCATGCCCTTCCAGCAACTTACCCCCAATCGGGCGTCTAGCCGCCTTCAATCTCCCGAGGCGCCGGCGACGTGAACAGCGGGTTCGGCGGACGCCGGGAAGCGGAGGACGAAAAGCGCTCCGCCGTCTGGCTTATTCTGGCACGTGATCTGGCCGCCGTGATCCTGGACTAAGCCATAGACAACACTCAGCCCGAGGCCAGTGCCTTTGCCGACGGGTTTTGTGGTATAGAAAGGATCGAAGACCCGCTCCGGCTGGCGAATGCCCGGACCGCTATCGGAGAACTCCATCAGGGCTTCGTCTCCCTGCTTCTTGGCGTTAACGTCCAGAGAGCCGCCACCGACCTCCTGCAGCGCGTCCATGGCATTTTCAATGATTTCGACAAACACCTGAAACAACTGATTGGCATTGCCACGCAGGCTGGGGAAGTCTGGGGCAATGGAAAGCGAAATCCGAATGCTGCCGCCCGGGTAGCGGGGCTCGAGCATCTGGATGGCACGGTTGATGAGCAGGGAGAGATCCACCGGGGCTTTGTCTCCGGGAGTCTGGCGGGCAAAGCTCAGAAGGTTGCCGACCAACTCGTGGGTGCGCTGGGCTTGGCTCACGATTTTGCGCAACAGGTTTTTCTGCTCCTCGGTCAAGCGCTCGTGGCCCCATAGCTGTTCGGAGTGATTGATGATCGCAGTCAAGGGGTGGTTGATCTCGTGAGCGGCTCCGGCAACGAGGGTACCGAGGGAGGTGAGTTTTTCCCGCTGCACCAACTGCTTTTGTAGGCGGACCTGAGTGTCGTAGGAGCGGCGGGATTCCTGCAGCAGTCCGATCAAAACCTGATCCTGCGTGTACTGGCGCAGAAATACGAAGGCGCCCAACACGAGCATTCCGGTGAGGACGGCAAACAGGCGAAACACGCGCGAGGGCAGGAGAGAGCGGTCGAAAAAGATTTCCCACAAGCCCAAGGCGGGCAGGGACAGGATGGCCAGCATGGCTAGGCGGGAAAGGATCCTCCTCCACAGCGCGCGCGGCGAGGGAGGTAGGGCTTGTAGATCCCATTCGCGGGCCGAGAGAAAAATCGCGGTGATCCACGACAAGGAAGCGATCAAAGGGATTTCGAAACGACTGCCGGGGTAATAGGTGTTGCTGGCCACGGCCAAATTGAGGAGCGGGGCGCCGACGGTATAGACCATGGCTGCGCCAAGAAAGTGCAGGTAAAGTCGGCGCCAGCCTGCGGAACTCGCCCGCCAAGCGACGGCCAGCACCACTAGCAGGACCGTGTTCTCCAGCATGTAGAGGCGCTCGTAGTAAAAGTTGTAGAGGTCGGCATTAAGAATGACATATTGGTGGGGAAAAACCAGAAAAGCATAGAGGAAGAGCCACCATCCGAGGAGCATCAGGAAGCTGAGGACGCTGAAGTGGGAGTTGGCTTTTTGCAGGTCGGGCCGCCAGGCCACGGTCGCGATCATGGGCACGACGTGAAAGAAGAGGACCACATCAAAGACGTAGGGGTCCGGGATGGGCCGGCGCAGGACCAGATCGAAATACGCCCAAGCCATGGCATTCGACGTCCACAGGGAAAGCCCAAGGGCAATCAGCACCCAGAAAGTGCGGCCCTGGCTGCGGGTGCGGAGGGCGTTGGCGACGGCAGCCGCGGTGGCGGACAGGAACAGGAGCAGAAGAATGAGATCGCCAAAGACGGCGAGGACCAGGCCTGGACGAGCCGTTAGAGACACGGCGGCGAAGGCCAGAGTAGCCCCAACCGCTGCGACGAACCAGCGGTGCCGGTAAAGCAGAGGCATTGTGTCCCATTCTAAGAGAGGCGACTAGGGATGCCGAGGCCGGAGTGGGAACGAGGTGGTTACGTTCGTAATGTGATTCTAGTCGGTAGCGGGAAGTTAGGGGTCATGCTGAGCGGCACGCGTGCGGCCGGATTTCTTCTTTGTGGGAAGAACGGCTCCGCGAAAGCCTTGCGCGGATCCCCGGTTGATATACGCCGGGGATCAGGATGGCTCGCGACGGGATTAGAAGCCATCAGCCATCTCATAAATGAAACACGAGAACAAAACTTGCTGTCCCTCAGGGGCTAAAGCCCGCATACACTGGCGGCTCCGAGCGGCGCGGCTGAAAGCCGCGCCCTTTCAAAACCGATCTACGAGACGGTTTCTACTGGATCCCTTCAAGACGTTCTCACGAATTTTCAAGATGGTCTAGAATCAAGCGAGGAAGGCGGGTTGTGGAGCCGTCTTTCTCCTGGTGACCTGTATGGCATTTCCTGTGACTCGCCTCCGCCGCCTGCGCCGCACCGCCGAACTGCGCAACCTGGTAAGCGAAACCCGGCTGACGCCCGATGCGTTCGTGTATCCGATGTTTGTGTGTCCGGGAGAAGGTGTGCGCAAGGAAGTGCGGTCGATGCCCGGTGTGTTCAATCTGTCGGTGGATCAGGCAGTGAAGGATGCGAGGGAAGCGCACGCGCTGGGAGTGCCGTCGGTAATTTTGTTTGGCCTTCCGGACAAGAAAGATGAAGTGGCAACGGGAGCGTGGGAGGAGAGCGGCATTGTTCAGCGAGCGGCGCGGGCGCTCAAACGGGAAGTGCCGGGGCTGATTCTGGTAGGCGACGTTTGCTTGTGCGAATACATGTCACACGGGCATTGCGGGATCGTGAAAGCCACGCCGTCGTTGCGCTCTCTGGGTGCTGCCGCGAGCGGCGCTATGAACGAGGTGCGTGCGGTTGCTGTGAAGAATCGTAAGGAGAAAGAAAAAGCAATTGAAAAGTTGTCGGGAATAGTTGCCCGCGCCGCCGAGTCAAGCTACGAAATCGTGAACGACGCCTCACTGGAGCTTTTGGCGCGGACGTCGGTGTCGCTGGCGAAGGCGGGGATTGACGTCATTGCGCCGTCGGACATGATGGACGGACGGGTGGCAGCGATCCGCAAGGCGCTCGACGAGGCGGGACTGACCAACACGCCGATTCTTTCGTATGCGGCGAAGTTCGCCTCGGGTTTTTATGGGCCATTCCGCGAGGCGGCCGATTCGGCGCCACAATTCGGGGACCGGCGATCGTATCAGATGGATGGGGCGAATGTGCGCGAGGCCATGCGGGAAATTGAAGCGGACATCGAAGAAGGCGCGGACATGATCATGGTCAAGCCGGCCATGCCGTATCTGGACGTGATTGCCGAGGCGCACCGGCGCTTCGACCTGCCGCTGGCGGCGTATCAGGTGTCGGGCGAGTATGCCATGATCGAAGCGGCAGCCCGCAACAACTGGATTGACCGCGAGCGCGTGATGATGGAGTCGCTGGTGAGCATACGGCGGGCGGGCGCGAGCATCATTTTGACGTATTACGCGAAAGAGGCGGCGAGGATGTTGGGGTAGCGGTTGCGGACTGTGAATTGGGGAACGAATTCACAGAGATGGGGACGTAAGCTGCTGAAAAGAAAGGTGCGAGTCGTTACCCCGTGAATACAATATTGTCTTGTCTGCTTGCGGTCTAGGGTGTGGGCCGGTGGCGCAAGACCCAGTGGGTAGCTTTGACGAGGCGAGCAATGTCCCCGTCTGGGATTCTAGCCCGACATATGACTGGGAGGTGCAGTTCGCGCTGTACGGAGTCAGCAAGCTCGTCATGGCCGAAGGGATAGTGCTGTGATCCAAGAATCCAAGAGATGCCACCCTGCTGAATGATGTCGAAATTGTAGTTCTTGGGTGCCATCCTGGAAACGAATAGCGGACGCAATCTCAAGAAGGAACACATCTCCAGTTTTATTCGAAATTCGTCGCGGTCGATGTACGGGAGTGTATTCTTGATTTCAACGCCATAGTGGCTCCCTTGCCGTTCCACAATCCTGTCGAGGTTGTGACCAGTTTGTGTCCACAAACGATCTTGAAAAGAGTTTACGTTCCTGGCGATGACATTAAATCCGGCGAGCGGAAGCGCGGCGTCAACGAGGAGTTCCCCTTGCAGTCCGATCGCGCGGGCGAAATCGGGAGCTGAAAACTGCCTGACAAGTTTGATTACTTGGGCAGCTTGTCGTTTCCAGTAGCGATTCGTCTTCATGCGGAAAAGCCGGATCGGAACTTTGGACGCGAGCTCAAGGACTTCGCTTAGGATGGAGCCTTCCTCTACTAGTTCGAGGAGGGCTTTTACGGTGATCCAGTGAAAGTAACGGTCTTCGAAGATAACCGTTAGTTGGCGCTCGTAGAAGACGTTCCGGCTGTTCTGGCGAAGGAAGGTTAAAGTGGCAGCCTTTGCCTCATCGATTTTCTCATCCCTCTTGTATTCGATAACCTCGAGGTCTGCATCGGGGGTGTCAAACTCGGAGACAGTGGCCATGGCGAACGGCGGCTACCACGATAGTGGCCCCAGTCTATTCTTCACGCAGTGAACTTGCCAACAAACCTCATCTTACCCGTGGGAAGTTCCCTTTTTGATTCAATTCGTGCGGCCTTATGCGCCAGTGGATTTCTGGAAGCTGACTTCGACGAGTTTGCGGTCTTGGTCGGAGACTTTGAACATGGGGCGGGGTTTGAGGCCCATCAGGCTGGCGACGAAGACGTCGGGGATTTGGCCGATGCGGGTGTTGTAAGTGTTGACGTCGTCATTGAAGAACTCGCGGCGGTCGGCGATGTGCTCTTCGAGCTCGGTGATGCGGTTCTGCAGCTTGAGGAAATTTTGGTTGGCTTTGAGATCGGGATAATTCTCGGCGACGGCAAATAAGCCGCGCAAGGCGCTCATCAGTTGCAGGTCTGCGACGGCTTTCTGGGTGATGCTGGAAGCGCTCATGGAGGCGGCGCGGGCCTGGGTGACGGCGAGCAGGGTTTGCTGCTCGTGCTGCATGTATCCTTTGACGGTTTCGACGAGGTTGGGGATTTCGTCGTGGCGCTGCTTGAGGAGGACGTCAATGTTGGCCCAGGCGCGGTCGTTCTCGTTGCGCAAGCGGACCAGGCCGTTGTAGAGAATGACGGTGTAAATCAGCACGCCGGCGACGAAGAGAAAAATGGCGAGATCGGAAACAAGGCTGTCCATGGGTACCTCGACAGTACTCTGCCAGCGGAGAGGCGGGCGAGGCAAGTGACGGAAGAGTGGCGCAGGGATTCCCGATTCCCGATTGCCGATTTGCGATTGTTGATTCTTGATTGTTGATTGGGTAATGGTGCAGTTTGAACTCCGATCACGTGTATGTCTTCTGTGTCGGCGTCATCCGAGCGAAACCGTTTCCCAGGCGGCGCGGGGGATCTCCCGGCAGAGCATCGTTGCGGGGGAGATCCCTTGGCCCGCTGGTGAAAGCGCGGGCCGTCGGGATGACGCAACAGAGAAGGGCGACACTTCAAACCGCACCACTACTGTTGATTGAAAGGCCGGGCGGCGGGCGGCCCGCATCGCCACTTTCGGTTATACTTCCAAGAACTTGTGTCATAGAGATTGAGGATTCCACTCGATGGCTATTGGGGTTCGCACCGAAGAGCTGCACAAGGTCTATAGTTCCGCTCCACCGCTAGGCGCAGCCGGAGTTTTTATTGCGCGCGCCGATGCGAAAGGCGGAAAGCAGCCGAAGAATCAGATTCCGGCTCTCGACGGAATTTCTTTGGAGATTCTGCCCGGAGAGATTTTTGGCCTGCTGGGGCCAAATGGCGCCGGAAAATCCACCACGATCGGGGTCCTGACCACGCGAGTGCGGCCAACGTCGGGCCAGGCTTGGATTGGCGAGCACGATGTGTGGAAGGAACAGGCGCGGGTTAAATATCTGATCGGCGTTGTGCCGCAGCGTCCGAATTTGGATTTTTCTCTGACGGCTCGCGAGATTCTCATTTTTCATGCGGCGTATTTTGGAATTGGGCACAAGCAACGCAATGAACGCGCCGACGCGTTGCTCGAGAAGTTCAAGCTCACAGAGCGAGAAAACCAGATGGTACGCGGGTTTTCGGGCGGCATGATGCAACGGCTTTCGATCGCCCGCGCCATGATGCACGATCCGCAGGTGCTTTTTCTCGATGAACCGAGCGCCGGGCTGGATCCCCAGACACGGATCCTGCTGTGGGACATCATTCGCGAATACCACCAGGCGGGGAAGACCGTGCTGCTGACCACCCATAACATGGAAGAGGCGGATGCGCTGTGTCAGCGTTTGGCGATCATTGACCACGGACATGTGATTGCGCTGGGCACACCGAAGGAGCTGAAGGCGTCGATTCCCGGAGGATACCTTCTGCGGCTGCGCTTCGGGAATTCCAGCGCGAACTTGCTCGAACGCTTGCAGTCGCTGGCGGGGGTTCGGGAGGTGAAACCGTTAGACAGCACCGGGGCAGATGTCTACGCCGACCGCGGCGGCTCGCTGATTCCGGAAATCGCGAACCTGGCCGCGATTTCAGGGGCGGAGTTATCGGACGTGCATATCTCTGAACCAAGCCTGGAGAATCTTTTTCTGCACCACACGGGAAGGAGTTTGCGCGATTGAGCTGGAAAACTTTTGGCGCAATGTTGGCACGCGACGGTCATGTGGCGCGGCGGAACGCAATTCAACTTTTCTTTCAGACTTTCCTGCAGCCGTTGCTGTTTGTTTTTATTTTCGGCCGGGTGATGGTAAGCAGCGGTTATATGCCGCAGGCGTACAAGAGCCTTCTGCTGCCGGGCATTATTGCCATCAGCATGGTGTTCACCGGAGTTTGGGCGGTGGCCATGCCGCTGATCGCGGAGTTTCAGTGGACGCGCGAAATCGAAGACCGCCTGCTGGCGCCGATCGGCAATGCCTGGATCGCGATCGAGAAAGTGATCGCCGGGATGATTCAGGCGCTGGTGGCCGGGCTGGCGGTGATTCCCATGGGCTGGCTGGTGCTGAGGCCTGGGGTTGATATCAGCATTCACTCACCCTTCACTTTCGCCGCAATCATTGTGCTGGTCGCCACATTCTCGGCGTGCGGGGGGCTGGCGTTAGGTTGCAGCATCAATCAACAACACATTGGGCTGATGTTCAGCATGCTGCTCACGCCAATGATATTTTTTGGGTGCACCTACTACCCGTGGAGCGCGCTGGCGAAATTCCCCATCCTGCAAAAAGCGGTGCTCATCAACCCGCTGGTATATGCGAGCGAGGGGATGCGGGCCACACTGGTTCCGCAGTCCTCGCATCTCCCCATCGCGGCGGTGCTGGCGGCGTTGATTTTCTTTGACGCGCTGCTGCTCGTGGTGGGGCTGCGGCAGTTCGAGAAGAAGGCGGTGAGTTAAGAGCAGTTCGGCTGCGCGCGAAAGATCCCACCCTATCCCTGCAAAAAGCGCAGGGATAAGGGTGGGGCAACCGCAGTTCCGATTAGGAGCGTTTCCCACGTCTCGCAAAAGCGGCGAGACATGGGGCACCCGGCGTTCAGCCACCCTTCGAAAAACCGTCCCGTCGACTTCGCTCAGGGCAGGCTCCGGGTGGGGCACGGCGAGACCAAACGCAAGGTCCCTCCACGCGCACTTGGATTGGCGTCAGCCAATCCAAGTGCTTGGTCGGGATGACAAATCGTGAGATAGCTTTAGTCTTGGTTACGGTTTCTTTGGCGTCAGGTCGCAGGCCTGGCGGACGGTGTCCAAATTCATGCCGGCAGGCGAGAATTCGGCGATCTGGGCGCCGTTGCGGGTGCGGACTTCGACGTTGAACACGGACGCGCCGATCAAGCCACGGGCGCTGCCCTTGTCCATGGCAAGGACGCGATCACGCTCCCAGTTCCAACCTTTGTTGTCGTGGTAGCCGTCGATGCGGACCATGACTTCCATCTTGGGGCGGCCGGTCCAGAAGGCGGGATAGTCGGGCGGAGCCAGCCGCGTGCCAGGGTTGAAGATGGCGCGGTCGAGTTTGCCGGCGGAGCAGTAAAGCTCGACGCGTGGCTTGTAGTCAGGGTCTTCGCGAAAGTAATTGTTGGCCACGAGTTCGAAGCGGGTGCGCTTGGCGCCGGTCATTTTGTCTTCGGACTGGAACTCCATCCATTTGCCGCCGACGCTAACGCCGTCTTTTTCACCCTGATAGGGGCTCATGGCTCCGGTCTGGGCGAGAGCGAGGCCGGCAATGGCGCAAATACCACAAATCAGGGCGAGACCGATCAGGAAGGCGATAGCGGCTGACGGCGCGCGATTGGGTTCAGAGAAAGATTGCAGGTTCTTCACGGGCTCCTCCACACAACGATCCTACGTGTATTGAACCCGAAAGAGCGGGAAAAAGTTGCATGAAAAGAGGACGGCGGTGCAGTTTAAGCTCGATCACATGCATCTCCTCGTCGGCCATCCCCAGCGAAGCCGTATTTCAGGCGGAGCGAGGGATCTCGCGGAAGACGAACGTTGCAAGGGAGGTCCCCATTCGACTCTCCCTCGCTTCCGCTCGGGATTCGCTCAGGGCAGGCTCTCGGCCCGCGGCTCCGCCGCCCCCGGCTGAAGCCGGGGGCCTACCAGAAAGCGCGGGCTCTCGGGATGACGCAACCGGAAGGGCGAAAGTCTTCAGTCCACGGTGTGCTTGGCGGTATAGCCGTCACGGGCCACGACGTCGATCTTGACATCTTTGCCTTTTTGATCCTTGACCTTGAGCGGGCCACCGTCAGGCGCGACGACCTGGACTTTCAACTTGCGGTAAGTCCCATCCAGCTTGGTGTTGGTAGGGCTATAGGCCAGCGTGTACTGATGACGGATGTCGTCGCCGATATCGTGAAAGATCTCGGAGAACTCGCCCTCGAAGCGCGGGAAGTACGCGCGGCCGCCGGTCATCTGGGCGAAAGTTTTCATCTCATTGTCGGCCTGCAGGTAATCGATGTTATGGAGGCCGTATCTGGCCATGCCCTGGGAGTAGCTGGTGCAATGGTGAACCTCGCAGTATTCGCGTAAATACCAGCCGATGCTGACCGAGAAAATGGTGACGTCCTTGGTGTCTTTGATCTTCTTTAGAGCCTTGTCGTAGGTGAGCTTGCTGAAGGTGTCGATGCCGGTCGAGATCAGGATGACGTATTTCTTCCCCTCGATACGGTCGAGCCGGTCGAGCGTGTCGTAGAGCGCGTCGAACTCATTGGTCTCGGCGAAGCCAGGAATGCGCAACTGGTTCAGCGCACCAAGCACCGCTTTCTTGTCTTGAGTGAAATCGGTCAGGATGTGGGGCTGCATATCGTAGTACGTGACGGCAACCCAGTCATCCTTCTTCAGAGTGCTGGCGAAGGCGTATGAGGCATTCAGCGTGTCCACCAGGATGTAATAGCTCGTCGAGGCGAATTCGATCAGCATCACTGCGGTGATGGGCGCTTCCGAGACGCTGAACTTGCTGACCGTCTGGGGGACGCCGTCCTCGGCGATGCGGAAATTCTCTTTCTTCAGCCCGGGCACGAACTGGCCGTCTTTGGTCGTGACCAGCACATCGACATTCACCAGCGGGACATTCACATGGAGGGAATAATCGGGAACGTCGGCGAGTTTCTTGGGAGTGACGGGCGGAGGCGGCGGGGGCGCTTCTTCCGGATTCTTCTTGGGAATGGCATAGGGCCCGACGTTGTCGCCGGGACCGCCGGCCTCGGCCGGGACATCCTGCTTGGGCTTGCCATTGTCCGGCGCCTGCGAAGGCGTTTGCTGGGCCGGGGGCTGCTGGTCTTGCGCCCGCACCGGCAAGCAACCACAGACCAGGGCGAGGCAAATCGCCAGCACGATGGCAGTCTTGCCCGCCTCGACGCACACTAGAGTCGTACCCTTCCGTAGATTCCACATGGTCTGACCCCGAAAAAGGCTCTGTGCTAGTATAGACGCAAGGATTCGCAATTGGGATGTTTTGCCGGTCCTCCTGGATCAGCCCCCCTGGCAACGAGTTCCAGATGGTTGGAGTCTAACTACGAGAGTGGGGCCTGTTGGCGGGTCCTTTCGGGGCATTCGATGAAGAAGGTCGTTTTCGCCGTTCTCGTCTTCGCTGTACTCCTAGCCGGGTCATTGAGCGCTCAGATCTCGCAGGCGACTATCGCCGTGGGGCAAATCCATGCGGGCATGCGGGGCGTGGCTTACACGGTTTTTGAGGGCGTGAAACCCGAGCCCATGGATGTGGAAGTGCTGGGTGTGTTGCAGAACGTGAATGGTCCCAAGGGGGATGTGATCCTGATCCGGCTGCACGGCCCGAAGGTGGACTACACCGGGGTGGTGGCGGGGATGAGCGGGAGCCCGGTCTATATCGACGGGAAACTGGCCGGGGCGCTGGCCTTTCGCATTGGCCAATTCTCCAAGGAGGCGATCGCCGGCGTGACGCCGATCGCGGACATGCTGGAGATCAACGCGCTGGATAAGTCACCTGCCGAAGAAGCGGCATCGACCAAGCCGGTCGTGAACAACGCGAGTGGCAAGACCGCGGCGCCCGGCGAATCGGCGCCATTGCCGAGCTCGGTTCAGGATTTCGCGAATTATCTCCAGCCCATCGAAGCCCCGTTGGTCTTCACCGGATTTTCGGAAGACGCGGTGCGGCGCTTCGCGACGGAATTCGCATCCGCTGGGATCGTGCCGGTCATGGGAGCAGGCTCGGTCAGCAACGAGAAGCAGCCCGAGCCGCTCGAGCCGGGCTCAGCCGTGAGCGCTGTTCTGGTGCGCGGCGATATGGACATCGCCGCAACCTGCTCGGTCACTTACATTGATCCGCAACGCCTGCTGGCCTGCGGGCACCCGCTGCTGCAGTTCGGCTCGGTCGATCTGCCCATGAATAAGGCCGAGGTGCTGGCCACGCTGGCCTCGCCGCTCAACTCCTTCAAGATTGTCAACACGACCGAGGAGGCCGGGGTCTTTGTGCAGGACCGCCACACCGGCATTCTGGGGTTGTTCAACAAGCAACCAGAGATGATTCCAGTCAGTCTGACCATCCACGGCGCAGCCGGCGCGCCGGAGAGAGATTTCCATTTTGAAGTGCTGAACAATCCCCGCCTCAGCCCGATCGCCGTCATGGTGACGGTATACAACGCCCTGCATGGGGTGAATGAATACGGCGAGGAAATCACGTATCGGCTGAACGGTTCGATCAACGTCAAGGGCTTCCCGCAAGTTGCGTTGAAAAATATGTTTGCCCCGACCGAGAGCGGGCAGCCTGCGGCCATGGCCGCGGCTATGTCGCTGGGCGAGCGCTTCGGACGCATCTACGACAATCCCTACAACGCGCCAGCGGTGAAGAGCCTCAAGCTCGACTTCGACCTGGTTCGCGAGCGAAAGTGGGCGCGGCTGGAGAGCGCGCGCACCGACGTGACTGAAGTCCGTCCCGGCGATCAGATCACGGTCGAAACGGTGCTGGCCCCCTATCGCGGGGAGCGCAGTGTCCGGCAGATTCCGGTAAAGATTCCCACCTCGGTCAGCAAGGGAATCCTGCGCATCCTGGTCAGCGACGGCGACACACTCGATCGCATGAGCCGGATGAATCCGGTGTTCGGCCGCAAGTTCGACCTAGCCTCGACCATTGCCTTGCTGAACAAGGAGCACGCCAACAATCGAGTTTACGTTTCCCTGCTGGAAGCGGACCCCGAAGCCCGCGTCGCGGACAAGGTCATGCCCACGCTGCCGCTCTCGATCATGAATGTGATGGAAGGCATGCGCGGAAGCCAGGACATGATCGTGAGTGGCGAATCCAACGTGGACGAGACGGCGACGACGCCTCTCGACTACGTGGTGAGTGGGGCGCAGCTGCTGACGGTTACGGTGAGATAGAAGGCGGGCTGATGTCCTGGGACGCACCGAAATCCCGAGCGCAGCGGGGAACCTGGTTTAGTCCTGATTTCTGGAGAAAAACTGGAGGCGCGGGTCGGAATCGAACCGACGCATAAAGGTTTTGCAGACCTCTCCCTTACCACTTGGGTACCGCGCCCTACCGAATAAGGTAGCGTTCCCGCCCACAAAAGTCCATCCACGAAAGTGGGGGGACGAAGGAGGAGAATCTGGAGCGGGAGACGGGATTTGAACCCGCGACTTCGACCTTGGCAAGGTCGCACTCTACCGCTGAGTTACTCCCGCTCGCTGCCTCATTCTACAGCACTTGTGCTTTCACTGCCAATTCACGGCAGGCCCACTACCCAGGAGGTAGTGTCCCGCTCTTAACCAGCAAGGGCCACGAAGGTGAACGAAGAAAGGCCCAGAGTCGGCATTCATTAAAGCTCGTGTCTGCGCGGCCCTCAAAGGACACCATTCAGGTGCAGGCTACCCCCTTAGAGCGTGTTTCAAAAATGTTCATTACGATGCCTGGAAAAGCGTACCTCAGCGGCTAAAGCCGCGAATCAATGGAACCGGGATACGGCACGGCTGAAGCCGTGCCCTTCCCAAACCCATTTTTGAAACACGCTGTAGGATCGCCTGCACGCTCGCCAGTCTCGGCTACTTCGGCTGCGCCGTGACACGCAGATACGGCTTCACGGTCTTGAATCCCGGAAACTTCTGTTGGGCTTCTTCGTTCGAAACCGCGCCAGTGATGATGACATCATCGCCCGGCTTCCAGTTTACCGGCGTGGCGACTTTGTGTTTGGCGGTGAGCTGCATGGAATCGACCACACGAAGAATTTCATCGAAGTTGCGGCCCGTGGTCATGGGATAGCTGAGCTGGAGCTTGATCTTTTTGTCCGGACCAATCACGAAGACGGTGCGGACCGTGGCGTTGTCGGCGGGAGTGCGGCCTTCGCAACTGTCGCCGGCGCCGGCGGGCAGCATGCCATACAGCTTGGCGATTTTGAGTTGCGGATCGCCAATCATAGGGTAGTTCACTTTCGCGCCTTGCGTTTCCTCGATGTCATGCTCCCATTTGCTGTGGCTGGAAACGGGATCGACGCTTAGGCCGATGATCTTGACGCCGCGCTTGGCGAACTCCGGTTGCAGCTTGGCCATGTAGCCCAGTTCGGTGGTGCAGACGGGAGTGAAATCTTTGGGGTGAGAGAACAGAATAGCCCAGCCGTCGCCAATCCAGTCGTGAAAGCGGATCGTGCCTTGCGTGGTTTCAGCGGTGAAATCGGGGGCCGTGTCGTTAATGCGGGGAACAGCGTAGGTTTCGCTTGCGGTTGCGGTAGTCATAGGATCCTCCTTGGTGAATTTGATCAGCGTAATATTCCGGGAGAGCTGACCCACCCTAGATTTCGGATTCCCCAGGCGGATAGACAACAAGACCCACCCGCTCGCTGGGGTGGGTCGGAACTCTTTCGGGATTCCCTACCCACACGCCAGGCGTCGACAACAACAGATCGTGGCGGAGAGAGAAGGGCAAGACATGTATTGAGCATAAAGCGGGCGGCGGTAGCTGTCAAACGACGCTCGTGTATCAGCTTAAATTCTCCCCCTCTTCACCTTTACCGTTCTTGATGGCGTCGCCGCGAGGCGATGCACGCGAGATCCCCGTTCGACTCCCTTCGCTGCGCTCAGGGTCGCTCAGGGCAGGCTCTCGCCCCGCTGGTGACAGCGCGGGGCTTCGGGATGACGCAGCAGAGGGAGGAATCAAGCTGATGGACAACGCAAACGACGGCCGAGCGAATGGCTGCGCGGAGTTTGATTGCGCCTGCAGTTGCGGGTGCGTGTTGATAACCAATCGGTTAACGCAGTTTCGCGGTGAGGAGAGTGAATGCCGCGCAGCGAGGCTCTCTCCGAGAAGAGATTGCGGAATGCTGTGGGAAAAAACTTCATCGTGCCGCTTCACGAAGAATTAATGGCCGGAAAGTTCCATTGGCACGAGTGGGACTTTACAGTAACCTGACTACCCGTTAGCATGTCGGGTCGAAAATTTTTCGCGAAATACTTTAGTTGGTTTGGCGATGCGTCCGCACATGCCGCCAATGAATTGAAAAAAGCCGATGAAACCAAAACGCACTATTCTGTCTGTCGACGATAACGAGCAGTCACTGTCCCATCGCAAGATCATGCTGGAGACGCGAGGCTACCGCGTGGCCAGCTTCGCGCGCGGCGAGGAGGCGCTTGACCGCTTTCTCGAGGGAGGGATCGACCTAGTGATCGCGGATATGGCCATGCCCGGCCTGGACGGTCCGCAACTGATCGCGAAGATCAAGGGAGTGTCGCCGCAGACGCCGGCCATTTTAATATCGAGCAAAGTGCGCATCTACGATCATGATTCGCAAGCCGATGTCTTCCTCACCAAAGGGATGTACACGCCTGCCGATCTGCTGGAGCGCGTGCGCTTGCTGTTGGTGCGGAAGCGCGGGCCTAAACGTTTGCAGCAACGTCTGGCGCCGGTTCCGCATGAAGTCGGCGTGGCCTGAGTTGGTTTCGTCTTCACTTTTATAGCTTGTTTCAAAAACAGGTTTCCCGGAAAGAGGGAGTTTCCCTCAGGGGCTAAAGCCCGCATTGTTGTTGACTCTTTACGGCGCGGCTGAAAGCCGCGCCCTTTCAAAGCCGAGTTTTGAAAAACATGCTCAAACCCGAGTTTTGAGACATGCTCTAAGAACTCGCGCCGCGCCCTTCGTGTAAGATTCTCCTCAGCATGTCTTCTCCACTAAGCGAATCTGTATTTATCGAAGCAAGGGATCTACGCAAGACGTACCACGTGGGCAAGATTGAAGTTCAGGCGCTGCGGGGCATCTCGTTCAGCGTCAAGAAAGGTGAGTTCGTCAGCGTGGTAGGCCCGTCAGGCAGCGGGAAGTCTACGCTGTTTTACCTTTTGGGCGGGCTCACACGCGCCGATGGCGGCAGTGTCGTCCTCGACGGCGACGATCTGGCCGCGCTCTCCGATGCCGAACGCACTCGCATGCGCAAACGCAAGATCGGCTTCGTGTTTCAGAAGTTCAACCTGCTGCCTACGCTGGACGCCCGGTCGAACATCCTGATCGCGCAGGAAATTTCCGGCAACGGCGCGCGCGATCCAGCGCACTTCAACCGCATCACCGAACTGCTCGGCCTGAGCAAACGTCTGCATCATCGGCCGGCAGAACTTTCCGGAGGCGAGCAGCAACGGGTCGCTCTGGCGCGAGCGCTGATCAACAAACCCGCGGTCGTACTGGCTGACGAGCCCACAGGCAATCTCGATTCGGAGAATTCGGACATCGTGCTGGGCATGCTGCGGCGATCGAATCAGGAACTGGGTCAAACCATTCTGATGATCACGCACAATCCCGAGGCCGCAAAGTACGGTGACCGCATCATTCACATGCGCGACGGCCAGATTGTGAAACCGGAGCAGGATCCGCAGTGGGTGGGGCGGTAGGATGGGCCCGCCTGGTGGGAGCTTCTTGACCGCGAAGGACGCCAAGGATTCGCGAAGGGCGCAAGGAAAAACACCACGACTGCCGCTCGGACTCAGGGGCTTATTCCCCGGCCTGACGGGTCCCCCACTCACGGGGCGCGATGTTATTCTAGAAGTTCTGGTCTGCAGTGGTGACCGTGACCTCTCATGTCTGATCCACTCACTTCTAAAGCTGAAACCCCAGGAAAGAGCGCCGAGGACACTGAGTCATTCGACGATATTTTTGCCCGATACCAGAAAGATCATTCCCGCAAGGTAGAAGGCGGCAAGCAACTCGAAGGCACGGTGATTTCCGTAAACGCCGATTCTGTGTTCTTTGACATCGGATACAAGTCCGAAGGCATTCTGCCGCTGACCGAGCTGCGGGGCGAGACGGCGAAGCCGGGCGACAAGTTGCTGGTGACGGTCAAGGGCCGCGATCCCGACGGCTATTACGAGCTTTCGCAGTTCAAAGTCGAGCGGCCGATGGACTGGGACGCGCTGGAGAAAGCCTTCGCCGACAAGGCCGCCGTGCTGGGCACGGTAACTGCATTGGTCAAAGGCGGCTTTAGCGTGGATGTGGGGGTGCGGGCGTTCATGCCCGCTTCGCGAAGCGGCGCTCGCGATGCGACCGAGATGGAGAACCTGGTAGGTCAAGAGATTCGCTGCCGAGTCATCAAGCTCGACGTGGCCGATGAAGACGTGGTGGTCGATCGGCGTGTGGTCATCGAAGAAGAAGAGCGCTCCGCCAAAGACCGGCTTTACTCCAAAATCGAAGACGGCGCGACGGTGACGGGAACCGTTCGCAGCCTTACCGATTACGGCGCGTTCGTGGATGTGGGCGGAGTCGACGCCTTGCTGCACGTGGGCGACATCTCGTGGGCCCGGGTGAACAAACCGGCGGATGTGCTCTCCGTGGGCCAGCAGATCGAAGTGAAAGTGCTCAAGCTGGCAAGCGAAGGGGACAAGCGGCGCATTTCGGTTGGATTGAAGCAGCTTCAGGCGCATCCCTGGGACGTGGCGGCGGGAAAGTACAGAGCGGGCGACCGGGTTCGCGGCACGGTTACGCGCCTGGCCGAATTCGGGGCGTTCGTAGAGCTGGAGCCCGGCATCGAGGGCCTGATTCACATCTCGGAAATGTCGTGGGCTAGGGGCAAAGTGCGAAAGGCCAGCGACGTGGTCAAAGAGGGCGAGAGCGTCGAAGCCGTGATTTTGAACATCAACGCGCCGGAGCGCCGCATTTCGCTCGGTCTCAAGCAGGCTCTGGGCGATCCCTGGGTCGATGTGGGACAACGATTCCCGGTTGGATCAGCGGTCGAAGGGCCAGTTACGAGCTTGACGAAATTCGGCGCATTCGTGCAGCTAGCAGAGGGAATCGAGGGCATGGTTCACGTCAGCGAAATCAGCGCCGAGAAGCGGATCAACCAGCCCGCAGACGTGCTGCGCGTCGGTCAAGTGGTACAAGCACAAGTGATCGCGATTGACCCAGAGAAGCGCCAGATGCGGCTGAGCATCAAGCAACTCGTGCCGACTGGCCTCGACGAATATCTGGCCGAGCACAAGGAAGGCGACGTCGTTACCGGCCGGCTGATGGACGATTCCGGCGGTCTTTCCCAAGGCAATCAGGCGCGAGTGGAGTTAGGGGAAGGAATCCGCGCCGTGTGCAAGGCTGTCGCTTCTGCGCCCGCGCCGCAGGACGAACCCAAGCAAGCGGCGAAAGGCGACGTGTCGTCGCTGAGTTCGATGTTGAAGGCGCGCTGGAAAACCGGGGCTGGAGCGCCGGCAAAAATTGAGCCCGTGCGCGCCGGGCAAATTCGCAGTTTCCGCATCGTGAAGCTCGATCGGGCAGCGAAGAAGATTGAGGTGGAACTGGCATAGCGCTTCACCCGGCTTTCGGCTTCCGCATTTCCAGCTCGGGAGGCGGGTTTTCGCCATCATGTTATCGCCTGGGGTTGCCCCACCCTTGTCCCCGTGATTTCCGGGGACAGGGTGGGAAAGTTGATTTTCCTTCGTTACGTCGGTGTCACTCACTTGCGAGACCGGTCCAAAGAAAAAACTCAACGCTCAATAGGGGCGTAGGCGTGAATTTATCCCTCATCCATTTTTGGCACTTGAAATATTCATCGTAATCGAATTGACTCCACGCTTTACTCGGCCAATCAAGACCGTACCGGGTAAGTTCTTCAAGCACAATGTTGTCTAGGGGAGCATGGCACAGCGTATACGCAGGAGCGAACCCTGGAATATGCTCCTCACCCACGGTGAAGATGTACTTCAGGGTCATATTTACCCATTTTTGCGCTTGCCCTGCGTAAAAAGCGAACGTGTTCCCGTAAAACGCGACCAAATCATCGCATGTCTTCCGATGCCAATCATCGAAATCGCTTTGGGCCATCGGTTTTTCTAGTCTTGTCTTTAGCGTAGTCAATGCATCCGTCAGAACCCTCTCCGCTTTGGTGTGAAGGCTATCAGCGTTGGGCAATTTGGTGATCCCCTTTAAGGTGCGCTTAAAGTCCCCGTAGGCGCGGCTTATGCACACCGAAGGTCTGACCTCTCTACCGAAGATTAGGCGCAGCAAATACTCCTCGTAATTCTTCGTGAGCTTTGAGAATGGCGTCATGTAGTTGGGGAAGTTGATTTTCCTTCGTTACGTCCACATTCCCGGTCGCTCTTGCCTCCCCACCCTCCCGCAAAGAACGCGGGAAGGGTGGGGCAACCCTATTTCAATTACCTCATATACCGAAAGGCTGGTCCAGCCCCCAATTCCGCTTCGCTCCGAATTACAAGAGTGAACTCAATCAGAGTTTCACCAGTTGCGGCTCACCAGCCCGACTTCAATCCCTTGTTCTGCTCGTCCAGCCATTTCTTGAGCGGCGCGAAATAATCCAGAATCGCGCTGGCGTCCATCTGGCGCTGGCCGGTAAGCGTTTCGAGAGCATCAGGCCACGGTTTGCTCTGGCCCATTGCGAGCATCTTGTTGAATTTCGCTCCGGCTTCTTTCGATTGGTAGAACGTGCATCGGTTCAGAGGCCCCGTGTAGCCGTCCTCCTTACACAGGGCGCGATAGAACTGAAACTCCAGAATGTCGGCGAGGAAATAGCGCATGTAGGGCACGTTGGCGGCAACGTGGTACTTGGCGCCGGGATCGAAATCCGCTTCGCTGCGCTCGACAGGCGGCGCCACGCCCTGATACTTCAGGCGCAGATCCCACCACGCTTTGTTGTAATCGGCAGGCTTGATCTCTCCGGAAAAAACTCGCCAGCGCCACTCGTCGATCAGCAATCCGAAAGGCAGAAACGCGACCTTCTCGAGAGCCTGGTGCAGGAGCAGCGGAATGTCTGCATCGGGCGGAGGCACTTTGTCAAGCAGGCCAATCTGGTGCAGGTATTCCGGAGTCACGGCAAGAGCGATCGTGTCGCCGATGGCTTCATGAAAGCCGTCGTTGGCGCCGTTCCGAAACAAGGGGGGCTGATTCTTGTAGGCGCGCTGATAGAAGTTGTGGCCGAGTTCGTGATGGATGGTGACGAAATCCACGTCGCGAATCTGGATGCACATCTTGACGCGCAGATCGTCGGCGTTGTCGATGTCCCACGCGCTGGCATGGCAGACCACGTCTCGGTCGCGCGGCTTGATGAAAAGAGAACGCTCCCAGAACGTGTCGGGCAGGGGCGCGAAGCCGAGCGATTTGTAGAACGCTTCGCCATAGCGGACCATGCCTTTGGGATCAACGTTCTTGGCTTGCAGCAGTTGAGTGAGATCATAGCCGCGGCTATTCTCCGGCAGGCCGAGCAGCGGGAAAATGTTGCCCCACTCCTGCGCCCAGGGATTGCCCAGCAGATCGGCAGGGATGGGTCCGTCGGGTGGAACCAGGCTCGGGCCGTAGTAGCGCGAAAGGCGCGCGCGCACGAACGTGTGCAGTGAAAGATAAAGCGGCCGAACCTGCTGCCATAGCCTCTCCAGTTCTGCGTTGAACTCGTCGGGCGTCATGTCGTAGCCGGCGCGCCACATCGCGCCCACGTCTTTGAATCCCATCTCGCGCGCGCCTTGATTGGAAAGTTCGACGAAGCGCGTGTACCGCTGGCGCATGGGCGCGCCCACCTTGTGCCAACCGATCCACCCATCCTTCAGTTCGTTGGGGTCGTGGCTGTCGGTCATGAGCTTTTCGATGGCAGTGATGTCGAGGCAGTCGTCCGGCTTGCGGCAGTACTTGCCCTTGCCGTAATCGCCGTCGAGCGAGCTGGCGATCTGCGTCATTTCCTTGCGCAATGCGGGATCATGCGGGGCAGGCGCGGTCAGGTTCAGTTTCAGCAAGAGGAATTTCCGTTGCAGGGCGGAGGGCATTGGCAGGCCGTCAAACCGCTTCGCCTGCTCGACCAAATCTTCGATCACCGCGGTAAATTGGTCGTTGGCGTCGGCGGCCAGGGCCTGCGTGTCGTCGGTGATGAAGTTTTCCTCCACCCACGACGCACGATTGAGCTTGATCGACAGATCTTCGAGCTGGGCCTCAGCCTTGTTCATGAAAGCTTCGGCCTCGGCGACGGTTGGCTTGGAGGAAATTTGCGCTTGAAGCAGGAGCGGGAAAAACAGGACGGGCACAAGAAGGCGGGATTTCATGGATGACCTCGTTCTAGCTAAAACACTGACCTGAAGATTATGCCGGAGGGCAAGGGAGTTTGTCAGTCGCTGTATCGGTTTAGGTGTAACGGAACTGGCCGCAGTGTAAAGCTAGGTCGAACAGCAAGGAAAAAAACCGAAATTGGAAACCAGAAGATGTGGCCGCACGAAAAAGAGTTGGCCAATCGCGCGGCGGAGGATATAAAGATAGACGATAGAAAACGGAGGCCCGAGCGCTCCATCCGCAATTCGGAGTCTGCAGCGATGGAGAGCCGGGCAAGGCAAGGATGAAAGTCTGGGCGCGATGGCGCAGCCCGCTGATTGGTCCGGTCCTGCTGGCCGGATTAGTTGCGGCATGGAGTTTTGCCTTGAGTGCGGGCGCAGCGCCCCCTCGCGACCGGAATCAGTTGGCGCGGTTGCTCGCTGAGCCACTTCCCGGTCACGCTGCCGCCGAGGGATCGCCTGCTTTTTACGACTCCGAGAGCCTCTACCAATACAACGATGGCGGGGCGGACGTTTATCTCCTGTACGACTTTCAGACGCTTCTGCATCAGGAATTCAAGAGCGGCGCGGCGGAGCTGACCGCGGACATCTACGACATGGGCACGCCGGAGGACGCTTTTGGAATGTATTCGGCGGAGCGGTCGCCGGGTTACAACTACGTGACGGTCGGGGCAGAGGGCTACCGCGGGAAGGGGACTTTGAATTTCCTGCAGGATCGCTACTACGTGAAGTTGGCCGCGTCGGGCGCAGGCGCGGATATGCTGCTCGATCAGTTTGCGCGCGCCTTGTCAACGCGAATTGGCGGCGTCCGGACTTTGCCCGCTCCGCTCGCGAAACTCCCGCAAGAGCACCGGGTGAAGCATTCGGAACAGTACATCAGGAAGGACCCGCTGGGTCATGCATTCCTCGCGCCGGCTTACGTGGTGAAGTACGCATCGGCTGGAAAGGAAAGCAAGCTGGTTGTTTCCGTGGCCAGCGATCCGGCCGCAGCGAAAGCGCGCGCACAGCAACTAGCGGAGCATTTCAAGCGGACCGGGGAATGCGCCGTTGCGGCGGAATTGGGAGAAGGTGGTCTTCGAGCGAAGAATAGTTTTGAAGGAGCTGTGATTGCGCGAACGCAGGGGCGTTATCTGATCGTGTTGCTAAATCCGCCGGCGAATGGGGCGGAGATCTTGAAAACTGCCGCGCTCACTCTTCGGTGAAAAGCGACAGCATGTATTCATTGGGCCAAGCCAGATTCATAAATGCAGTTTCAGGAGCAAAGTCATGAAAAGTCGCGAATGGAATCGCAGGGAGTTTATCGTCAAGCCGATCCTGTGGGCGGGAGCGGCGAGTGTGTTTGCAAGGTCAGACTTGCTGCTGGCCGAATCCCGGAGTGAGGCGGGGACGAGCGAAATACTGCAGCGCGCTCTCGGGAAAACCGGGGTCACGCTGCCGGTGGTCAGCATGGGAGTGATGAATGCGGACGTGCCGGGGCTGGTACGGAGAGCCTACGAAGTTGGGATCCGGCATTTCGACACTGCGGCCGGATATCAAAACGGGCGTAATGAAGAGATGCTGGGGAGCGTGATCAAGGAAATGAGCATCCGCGACAAGGTTGTCATCTCGACCAAGCAGGCGGTGAGGAGCCATCGCGAGAGCCCAGACGCGAAGAGCCTCTTTATCGAAGGCGTGGAAGCCAGTTTGAAGCGGCTGCAAATGGATCACGTCGACGTGCTCTACTACCACGCGGTCGATTCGGTTGAAGATGCGCGAGCCGAGGGACCGCTGGAGGCTCTGCGGGCTCTGAAGAAGGACGGGAAGGCGCGGTTTATCGGGATATCAACCCATAAGACGGTGGAAGTGCTCAACGAGGTGATGCCCCTGAACATGTTCGATGTGGCATTGGTGATGCTGAATTACACGATGGCGCACGATGCCGAGATGTTGGCCATGATTGAAAAAGCGGCCAAGTGCGGAATCGGAATTATTGCCATGAAAACGCAGGCCGGGGGCACGGTCCGGCCCGACGCGAAGCTGCCAAAGGAACTGCCGGCGGCGAGCCAAACGGCGCTGCTGAAGTGGGCGCTGAATCATGAGTTCGTTACGACTGCGATACCGGGATTCAGCACCTACGAGCATCTCGAGCAGAATTTCTCGGTGGCGCGGAGCCTGGCATACACAGACGAAGAAAAGAAGTTTTTGGCGGACAAAGCCTTCGCAGCCGAAGCGGAGTTCTGTCATCAGTGCGGGCAGTGCAGTGCAGATTGTCCCAAGCAAGTGGACATCCCTACTCTGATGAGGTCGCACATGTATGCCGTGCAATATGGCAATGTCGACATGGCGCGGCAGTTGGTGCGTGAGCTTGCGCCGGGCAGGGGACTCGATGCCTGTGGCGCATGCGACTCTTGCCTCGCATCATGCCGGAACACCGTGCAGATCGGACGGAAAATCGCTCAGTTGAAAGTGCTGCAGATGGTTTGAGGGTGTTGCCCTCCGGGCTTAGAACGGAAGCTCACTGCTGATCTTTCTGCTGCTGGCGCTCTACCGACTTGTTAAGCGGGGGTGGAGGAAACGGTGAGGGTCTCTGATTACTCAATTCCGACTGCCTTCACACACTCCTTCGATCTTAGCAGTTTGGGAGCGCGCCTGAGTTGCACCCAAGAAGCAGGATCATTTGCTGGCGAGGTACAACGCCGCGAGGATCACTCCCACCAGGAGCGGCACCCAAAACAGCAGTAGCGTCAGCCTTTTGTTGATGGCCATCGAGATGAAGTGGGCATCGGCTGAGACCTCAGTGCGCGGATCAAATGGCCTTGCTGTCTCTTGTTCCTTGACCTTCTGCCTCGCAGCCTTCGCGGCCTCCTCTGCCTCGATGATCTTTGCACCTGGACTCTCGTTCAGCCACTCCTTCAATCCCATGTTTGTCCTCTCCTGTAAGCAGTTCTAGCTCAACGGTCTTGGGGTTTCAAGTAAGGTGGGGTGTTCCTAGCGGGTTAGGGGTACAATGCTCTTCGAGTTTTCTTCCTCTAGCGGCTTTATCGTTGGAAAGGGAAGTGCTAAAAATGCCAGCTTCAGTCTATAAGTTCGTGCAACCCGCTTCTTACAATTTTGAGTTTGCAGAAGTAGACACTAACAAGAAGATCGGAGAACTCCGCCTCAAGCCGTCCAGCATCTTGTGGAAGCCCAAGGGCGCCCGTGAGTATCATGCGGCTTCCCTCGATGACTTCATCACGTGGATGAAAACCAAGGGAACCGTCTCGAAGTGAAAGAGGGTGGGACCCGCCTCCGTCCCAGTTATTTGTCCTTTTCTCTCCGGGCACCCCGAGCCGAACTGCGCAGGAGAGCAACCGACCCCCGCGGCAGCCCGATCTCGATACGAAAGCGAGAAGCTTGCTGCTCGTGCGATGATTCTGACTGATGCGGAAGCGCATGCGGTCCGGTGATCGTCCCGGTCTTCAAAACCGGCGGTCGTTATCTCGCGATAGCGATGATGGGTTCGACTCCCATTCGCTTCCGCCATGTTTGAAACGAGGTCCTTCGCTGCGCTCAGGATTTCGGCGGCGGGCTCCCGCTTCCGCTCACGCCCGCTCGGCGCCTCAAGTTCGACTCCCATTCGCTTCCGCCACGCGAATTTCCTCGGCTGCGCTCGGGTCGCCGGTCGAGAGTCTCTGTTTTCGCGCTTCTTAGTCCGCAGCCATTCCCTGCGCCTCAGGCTGCATCTGGGAGGGTGAGAGTTCGGAATCGAGTGTCCCACGGCGTAGCTGCGCTTCGAGCGCCGCAATTTGGGCGTCGATTTCCTGCTCGGCTTTGCGTCGGCGAATGATCTCCTCGCGGTAGCGGCGGAGAAAGTAGTCAATGGTTTCGACGCGTATTCTTATCGAGCCGGTCGGCTTGTTTTCATCGAGATCCTTGAAGCAAAAGTACGGCGTGCCGGATTGCTCGACGATGCCCTCGATTACACCGTAGATGGGCGCATCGTGGCCGCACTTGAAGCTGGACATCTCGAGCGCAACCAGGTTCGGGTGCCGCGCGGTAAACTTGGCTGCCCAGACCTTGTGATTGGTGCTGCAGGAGTAGGAATTCTTCCAGGCATCCGAGATATCGAGCGGGCTGCTGATGATTCCGGCCTGCACTTCTTCGCCGAATAGGCGGTCGAGCAAGTCCTCATCGAGCGGCAGTGTGTTCTGCGAAAAGATCGGATAACCGAGCTTCTGAAATTCGTCGAGAATCTCGTGGTTGAGGCCGGGATCGTGGTGATAGGGTCGTCCCAGCATGACAATACCGATGCGATCCTCACGCTCGAGCTGGTCAAGAACTTGTCGCGCCCGTTGCCGGATTCGCGTTTCATACTCCTTCAGAGCCTGAAATCCCGACTCGATGGCGCGATCGTTTTCTTCCTGTGAGAGACCGAGAACGGGCTGCCACGCCTGCAGCATCTGATGCGCGAACAGCTTGCGGTCAGAGAAATTGAGCACAGGATCAATGTATTTGACATTGTGCTCGGCAAACACATCGTTTTCTTTTGTGAATGCCGCCTTCACCGTTTCGGGCGTAGCGGTTACTGTGGGGCAGGCATTGGCGGCGACAATTTTCACCAGAGGCGAATGCAGCACGTCGTACATCGGGAAGAAGATCGCGTTGAGCGGCTTCTTGCGATGCTTCTCCTGAATCAGGTTGTAGACGTGAGAAATTCCGATTTTGGCGGGGAAGCAGGGATCGATGGCGCCACGGCTGGCGCCAGCGCGGTAGAGCTCGGAGCTGGTGTAGTCGGAATAGATGATGTTTTCGGGCTGCACGCCCAGACTCTCGAAATAGGCATTGAAGAGCGGAGCATAGGTGTAGATGTTCAACACGCGCGGAATACCAATGCGGATTCTGGGGCGATTTTCCATGAGCGCGCGCCGTTCTTTGTCGTCCTTTCGCCAGCCAGCCCATCCGCGCTCCGGTAGCGGGTCGGCGACGTTCTTTGCATTGGTCGGCCGGAAGACTTCTTTCGACGCGTAGTCAACGAAATTTGGATGCGCGGCGCGGATCGTCTCGAGGCCGGCTTTGATTTCCTTCATGTCGTTCAGATCTTCCACTGTGCCTTTCTCGCAGGTAGCGATGATCAATCGCTGCTCGCCGTGCATGAGCGGGACCTTGGTGACCTTCTGGATGGGCACGAAGCTGAGGTCGTTCTTGGGTTGAGTGCGAATATCGATGAAAGTCCGCAAACAGTCGTTCTTGCAGAAATGGCAGCGGGTGTCTTCGTTGCGCGTGGTGCGGTATTCGATTTTGCGGACTGCCTCCAAGCCGACGAACGTTGTGGTTTGGCCCTTCCGCCAGAGGCGCAGCGATTCCTGGGCGGCGCCGATCGCTCCCGATTCTCCGCAATGCTCGTGCACGATGATTTCCGGCTGCTTACCGGTCGCGCGGAAGCTGTTGCGAATGAAATCCACTTCGGCCTTAACGACTGCGAGGTTGTTCTGCGTCCCGCCTTGCAAGACGAAGCGCGAGCCGAGCGCGGCGAGGTTGGGGATGCTGGCCACATAAAGGAACACGTTCTTGGGCAGCACGGCTGCCAGGCCCGCAAGAATTTCCTCCGCCCGCCAGCCTTGACGCTGGAAATTCACAATGTCGGACTGCATGAACACGGCGCAGCCATATCCGAAGACGGGCATCGCTTGCGCGGAGAATGCGAGATCCGCATATTGATTGACGCTCAGCCCGAAGCCTTCCGCCGTGGATTGCAGAAAGTATCCGTTGCCGGCCGAGCATTGCGTGTTCAGTTTGAAGTCTTTCACACGGCCTTGGTGAAGGATGATGATTTTGATGTCCTGCCCGCCAACGTCGACGATCACGTGCGGGTCTTCGTAGAACTTGAGCGCGGACTCGGTGTGGGCGACGGTTTCTACGAGAGCCACATCCGCTTTGAGGACGTCTTTCAGAATGTCCTTCGCATAGCCGGTAGTTGCGACGCCGAGGACTTCCAGCTTCGCGTGCTGCTCTTCGACCTGGCTGCGCAGGCTCTCGAACATCTCGATGGTGTCCTGAATCGGATTGCCGTTGGAAAGCTGATAGGACTTGCAGAGAATGTCGCCGTTTTCGTCTAGCAAAACGGCTTTGGTGGAAGTGGAGCCGCCGTCAATGCCGATGAAACCGGCGACGGTGCTGTTCTTCTGAAATACGGCCGGTGTGAACTTCTTGCGACGGTAGGCTTCTTTGAACACGTCAAGTTCGGCAGGATGGTCGACCAGGCCCTTGCCGCCGGATTTCGCTTTCTCCTCCTGACGGCCGTATTCGATGTAGTGAAGCAGCTGCTCGTAACCGTGATAGCAACCGACGCAATCATCCTCGGCGCGGCCAAACTCCACCGCTCCCAATGCGGCAAAATACTGCGCGTTCTGCGGGACCTTGATCAGATCCTCGGGCCTTGCGCCGTCGGGAATTTGTACCTTGCGTTCCTGCCACATGCGAGGAATGTTCGCCTGCCAGGCTTCACACATGCCGCGGATGAAACTATTGGGGCCGCCGAGCAGGAGCACGTGAGGGCGCAGCGTGTTGCCGCGGGTGAGAACGCTCAGATTCTGCAGAACGATTGCTTCAAAAAGCGATGCCATCAATTCATCGGGCGGAGTGCCAACCTTCTGCAGGCCGTTGATATCGGTTTCGGCGAAGACACCACACTTGCCGGCGACTTTGTGCAGCTTGATGCCGTGATACTTCTGTTCGGCGAGAAGGTCGGTGGGAATTTTGAGCTTCGCATTGATCTTGTCGATGACGGCGCCGGTCCCGCCGGCGCACTTGTCGTTCATCGAGGGAATCTTCTTCTTGCGCCCGGTTTCGTCGTCGTCTTTGAATACGATAATCTTGGCATCTTGCCCGCCGAGTTCGATGACTGAGTAAACCTCGGGATGGAGTTTTTCAACAGCCAAGGAAACCGCCGTGACTTCCTGCACGAACTTCGCGCCCACCTGGTCTGCGATTCCACTGCCGCCGGAACCGGTCAGGAACATGCGCGTGTTGTGGCGGTTGATGCCGACGTCAGATTCCATCCGCTTCAGGAACTCGAGGGTTTTCTCCGGCTGCTTGGTTTCGTGGCGTTGATAATCCTGCCAAAGGACGCTGTCGGTAGCGGCCTCCACCACAACGGCCTTCACTGTGGTTGAGCCCACGTCGAGGCCGACGAGAAATGTGGTGCTGTGATCGTGCGGCTGGTGGGCATGCCTCGCCTGCTGAATGGACGAGGCCTGGGGCTCGAGGGGAGCGATCTGAATTAGTTGCGGGCCCTTATGGTCGTGCATTACTGCGTCTCCTCAGCGGCAAGTGTGTTCTAGTCGCCGGACATGGCGGGCACTGCGACCCCGCGCACGCGCGAGCGCTTCCAGAATCGCGTGTCGCGGTTGATCCGGTCACTGACATGCAGAACGAACTGCGCCGCGGTGCCGGCGACTCCCTCGCGGTGCGGCACATGATAGAACGGCCGCTTCAACTCCGGATGCTCCTCGATGTATTCGCGGATCTCGTTCATGCTCTTGCCCGTGGATTTCAGGCATTCCTCGAATTCCGTTTTCGCTTTCACCTTGGCTTCGCCCAGCGCCATCTGGACGCGGCTGTGAGCGTTGACCTCGCCTTCGCCGGAAGTCTCGATGGGCAGGAAGATCATGTCTTTGAATTTGTTGATGACCGCGGACTGCACGCCATCGGACTGCGACGACGGCATACACCCAAACGGTTTCAGCGCCAGCACCATGTGGCAGAATTTATGCACGGTGTAGTAGACGTTCTTGCCCACTTCGAGGTGGCCTTCGCCGCCGCGCGCGAACTGATTGTAGAAGGGATGCGCCAGTTCCGCCAGTTCGGTTTGCGGAGCGAGGTGGTGTGTGATGCCGCCCAGGTTTCTGGCGGTGCGATGGTAGAAGAAGTTCCACATGCGCTCGCCGGCGCCAATTCCCCACAGTTTCTTTCGGAGGCCGATGTAATTGGCAAAATGTTTTTTGAATTCGTACCACTCTGGATTGCGATGGGGGCGGTTGACCGGCCATTTGGCGATGGCGTGCGCCTTCGCCTGATACAAGAGGTACGCGACCCAGGTTGCGATCGGCTCGACCAGCACCTGCGCGCCTTCGCGCTCCAGAAAGGCGAACATGTTGAAGTTCCCGTCGCCCTCGGTGATCTGCGCCCAGAACTCGCCTGTGATCTTGACCAACGGCTTGACCCGGGTGCGGTCAACCTCGATTGAATCCATTTTCTCGCGGGCGTTGCGAAGCGCATTCAGATAATCCTTGCCCCACATGTGCTCATGCCACTTGCCGAAGACATTGAAGGTGTTGCGCAGGATTTTGCTGCTCTTGAATTTCGGTTTCGCCCAATCCGGCGCGCTCTTTTCAATCTCAAAGGATTTGCGATTCTTCAAATCCTCGCAGAGACTGTCCACCATTTCGCGGAAGACGCGATCGGTTTCCCCGGCATGCACTTCGTACGGCCGAATCTGGTAGATCAAGTCGTTGATGACGTCGCCCATGTGCATGGCGTTGAGCATGCCAAAGCCGAAATCGACCGTGAACTTCAGGCCGGGCTCTCCCGAGGCCGCTTTGATGCCGTCGCTGTCTTTGAACAAGAGCACACGGAAGCCATCGAAGCCCGCATTTTTCAGGGCGTAGCGATATTCGGCCTCGTACATGCCGAAGCGGCAAGGACCGCAGGAGCCCGCAGTGAAGAAGACGTAATTGTCCAGAATTTGCTGGCGCGACAGACCCTCTTTTTCCAGAAATTGAAGGTACTGCACGAGATTGCCAACGGTGAAATAGGTCGGGTTGCACTGGCCATTATTCCCGAATTCCTTGCCGGTCTGGAAGGCTGGGACGCCGGGTACGGGCAATTTTTCGCAGCGATAGCCGCAGCCCTGGAAAACGGCGCGGATCAGATCCTCGTGCTTCCAGGTAAAGCCGCCGAACAGGATCGTGGTGTGAGGGCGCTGCTCGGCGGTGAAGGCCCGCTCCACAGGGCGATGAAAGTGATTGGGCCGGTCAAGCCCGGCGATCTTGCGCAGGCGAGCGCGTTCTGCTTCGAGGCGCTGTTTGATCTCCGCGTCATTCTCAATGCTCACGAGATGGGTCGCCATCTTTTCCTCCGACGATGAAATGTGACATGCGGGCGATTTGGCGTGTGACGGGCAGAGGACAGTTTCGGAACTGTACGGGTTTCAGGCGAGCGAGAGTGCAGGGAAAACTCAGAGAGCTAGTCTTCCCGCCTGCTTCAACCCAGTCGCTTGATTGCATGCGATCTCCAAAGAATCTCGCTGGGGCCCATGATTGCGCTTATGGAACTCGCCGGGGAGACTCCACAAGCGTTTTATGTCCGTTCGTCAGAGACGGACAGCTAGAGGCGAATGCCTCGATTTTTCCCCAAGCCTGGATCATTACGGCGAAGACTAGTTTGGTAGATTTCTTTTAGCAGAAATGCCGCTGTCGTTCAAGTTGGAAAAACTGATGGGTAGGGCGGTGAGTTTCAACGGCAAGAAACAGAGGTCGAACTAGCCAAGAATCGGGACAGTCCAAAAGAGGAGTGGCTCAGTTTGAATTCTTCCCGCCGTCAGGGGCGTCATCCCGAAGGCCCGCGTTTTTTGCCAGCGGGCCGAGGGATCTCCCCTCGACGCGCTCGCAGCAGGGAGATCCCTCGCTCCGCCTGAAAAACGGCTTTGCTCGGGATGACGCCCTCGGAAAGGGTGGAACAGTTGAAATTCAAATTGAGCCGCTACCTCGATAAGCCTGCCATTCGCCCAAAGCCGCCCTCTTGTTTACAATAAGGGTTTGCCCATGGACGTTGCTGCGATCCAGTCTGCGCTGCGCGAGCGCAACATCGACGCGTGGTTGTTCTACGATCATCATCATCGCGACCCGATCGCTTACCGGGTGTTGGGATTGCCGGCGAGCCTGATGGTGACGCGGCGGTGGTTCTATCTGGTTCCGGCCGAGGGCGAGCCGGTCAAACTGGTGCACAAGATCGAGGCCGGGCATCTGGATGCGCTGCCGGGAAAGAAGCACCAGTATTCCGGCTGGCGGGAATTGTTTGATAAGTTGAAAACGATTTTGGCGAATCATCGCGATCTCGCCATGCAGTATTCGCCCAACAATCTGGTTTTCACGATTTCGCTGGTGGACGGGGGCACAATTGACCTGCTGCGCGGTCTGGGCAAGAACATCGTCAGTTCGGCTGATCTGGTGGCGCAGTTCGAATCCACCTGGAGTGAGGAGCAGATCCGCTCGCACTTCGCGGCTCGCGACAGCATTGACGCGATCATCGCCGAGGCGTTCAAGGAAATCGGGCGCCGGATGCGGAACGGCGGCGCGAAAGAGCACGAGATTCAGCAGTGGTTCATGGAAGCGTTCGAGCGCGAGAACCTCGAGACCGATGATCCGCCGATTGTGGCCGTCAATGCTAATGCCAGCAATCCGCATTATGAACCGCAGGCGAGCCGTCCTGTGCCGATCCGCGAAGGCGATATAGTGTTGCTCGATGTATGGGGGAAAAAGAAAACGCCGGACGCGGTCTATTACGACATCACCTGGATGGGCTTTGTGGGGGCGGCGGCCTCGCCGCGGATGCGCGAGATTTTCGAGATCGTGCGCGACGCGCGCGATGCCGGAGTGAGGACAGTGGTTGACGCGGTGGCCACCGGCCGCAGGATTTGCGGCTGGGAAGTGGATCGCGCCGCCCGCGGACACATCCAAAAAGCGGGTTACGGCGACTATTTCATTCACCGCACGGGACATTCCATTGGCACCGACGTCCATTCCAACGGGGCCAACATGGACGATTTGGAGATTCACGACGAGCGGCAGATTCTCGCCAATTCCTGCTTCTCAATCGAGCCCGGCATCTATTTACCGGAGTTTGGCGTCCGCAGCGAGGTCAATGTTTTGGTGCGAGCGAAGTCGGCAGAAGTTACAGGGAAAATTCAACGCGAGATTGTGACCATCTGAATGCCAAATTCCACCAAAGAAAAAGCTAAAGCAGCCGAGGCAGCGCCGCTGACACCGATGGCGGTGGTTGCTCCCGCGATCGGCTGGCTGATTCCGGGCGCGGGGCACATGATCCAGAAGCGATGGGTTCGAGGCTGGCTGCTGTTCGTCTCGATTGTGACCTTGTTTCTGCTTGGGCTTGGGATGCAGGGCCGCATCTACAAGGCGAACGGCGGCGACATTCTCGACATTCTGGGCTTCATCGGGAATTTGGGTGCGGGCGGGCTTTATGTTGTGAGCCTGGCCATGGACTGGGGTCAGGGCGCGATTGCGTTCGCGACTGCGGATTACGGAACGAAATTCATGATTGTTGCCGGACTGCTGAATTTTATTTCGATCGCTGATGCATATCACATTGCGATTGGAAAGAAGCAGTAGGGAAACAAGTTTCAAGTGTGGCAAAGTGACTGTGTGGCAATGTGGGAGAAGAGGTTTGACACCTTGCCACTTTGCCTTCACAATTATGACGATCACACTCACACATTTCAGCGCGGCGACGGTGTTTGCCCTGTTTGCCTCCATCGTGTTCGGCATCACTCATCGCGACAATACGCGCGACATGGTGCGCTATGGGTTGTACTGCTTTGTCATGTTTCTTGGCGGGGCGCTGGCCGCCGGCTGGGTGATGTGGCTGTTGCGAAGATAGCTATCGGTTTTCAGCTATCAGCGGTCAGCTATGCAACCTCAGGCTTTCCTTGATAGGACTGCAACCTCAGAGAGTGCGTGCGGCACTGCAGGTAGCGTCTCAACGTCCCACCGGCTTTGGCTGAAAGCTGACGGTTGTCCTTCACCCTTCCCACACGAACGCATCGAAAACCCTGTTTGTATCGAAATTAAGGCGGCGGTATAACGCGACCGCGCGCGTGTTGGCTTCGGTCACGGTCAGCGAAAGTATGGTGAAGTTTCTCGTGCGCAGATTGGCGGTGGTCGTGGCCATCAGCGATTCGCCAATCCGCCGTGTGCGATATTCGGGCAGAACGCAGACCTGCGTGACATGGCCCACGTCGTGGCGGACGCGCGAGCACAGAATCAAGCCGACCAGGGTGTTCGCTCTGCGATCGAGAGCTACGAACGACGACTCGGCGTCGAACACGCCGCATCCCGGAAACCGCACAATATTGTTCAGGAAGCGGAGCGATCCGCCCAGGGTGTGGTACTGATCGTTGATTTGCGCGTCGACGTGGCCGCGATAAGCGGCGGTGATTACTGCGGCTGAAGGCTGATAGTAAGCCTCACTCCAGGGACGGATTTCGATTTCGGGATGAACCGGAATCGTCTCGGGCTCTGCCTTTCCCAGCGTCAGCACCATGAACAAGCGAGGATGGCGCTGAAATCCGGTCTCAAGAAACGGGCGCGACACGGCATTGGCATCGTGGGCCAGCAGTTGCGCCTCAACGCGCTGAATTCCAGGGGACTGCTGCAGGGTTTCAATCACATGCGTCAACAGCTTCAATTCGACTTCGCGGCCATGGGGCAGCCGGTTGCCGTTGGCGACATAGAGGTCGCCAATGACGCCCTTGCTGGCTTCGTAGACGAAAAATGAGTAGCCGAAGACGCGGCCGCGCTCGACGGCGGCATAGCCGGGCAGGATTTTCGCGTCGACATAACGGAGAATCATCTCCGCCGAGCCCGAGTAGTCCCAAGAGAGCAGACGCCCCCAAAGTTGGGTCTCGTCGGCCAGCAGGGGACGCAGGTCGGCGGAGGAAAAATGCCTGAGGTCGAGAATTTCCAATAGACACCTGGTGCGGCAGCCAGCGAGCGCGTTACCGAACAAAACACCCGCATCTCGCAAGAGTAACGAGACCCTTCGACTCCCGCTCAGGGCAGGTCGTAGGATACCCGCAAGAAACCGAGTGTAGTGGGTTGACTCGGGAGAGGCAAACCGGGTGAATACTCGCAGGCAACAGAGCCCCTAATCACGATCTCCGGATCCTGCGTGACTGGGGGTAAGGCGCTTAAGCCATTGTTTCGAAGGCACTTATGTTGCTTTTGTGGAGCCGCGGGGTGCTTCGTCTCACCGGCTACTGTGATTGCAGTCACACCGAGTCTTGAGCCCGGGGACGGATAATCACATCCTGCGATGACTACCGGGAGGGCTTTTTACTCCTGAGCTGGGGGATCTCGTGGCAAAAGGACGCGTTTCCATCGTGGTGGAGCGCTGCAAGGCGTGCGGTTTCTGCGTGGAGTTCTGTCCGACGCACGTGCTGGCGCTCTCCTCGGCGTTCAACTCGAAGGGCTATCATCCGCCCCACGTGGTGCATCCGGAAAAATGCAGTGGGTGCGACTTGTGCGGCATGTACTGCCCCGACTTCGCCATCTATGGAACGAAAGTAGCGGAGGCGAAGGCTGCGGAAACGAAATCGCCGAAGGCCGGCGGAGGTGAGAAATGAAAGCCGATCCGCGAGGCGTTCTGACCGGCACTCATTTTATGGACGGCGACCACGCCTGTTGCGAAGGGGCGCTAGCCGCGGGCGCGAGATTTGCGGCGGGATATCCGATCACTCCTTCGACTGAAGTGGTGGAGCGCTTCGCCGCGCGGGTGCCGACCGTGGGCGGAAGCTTCATTCAAATGGAAGATGAACTGGCGGCGTCGATCGCGCTGCAGGGAGCGGTATGGGGCGGAGCGAAGGCGTTTACGGTCACATCTGGACCCGGTTTTTCGCTGATGATGGAGCACATCGGCTACGCCGCGATGACCGAGACTCCCTGCGTGTTCGTGGACGTGCAGCGCGGCGGGCCCTCGACCGGCTTGCCGACATTACCGGCGCAGGCCGACATGATGCAGGCGCGCTGGGGATCGCATGGCGACTACGAGATCGTCGCGCTGTGCCCCAACTCGCCCCAGGAATGCTTCGACCTGACCATTAAGGCCTTCAACCTGGCCGAGGAATTCCGCGTGCCGGTAATGTTCATGATGGATGAAGTGGTTGGGCACATGACCGAGAAGGTCGTGATTCCTTCCGCCGATCAGATCGAAGTCGTGCCCCGCAAGCACACTCATAAAACGGCGGAAGAGTACCTGCCGTACCGCACGAATGGCGACCTCGTGCCCGAGATGGCGCATGCCGGCGAGGGCTACAAGTTTCACATAACGGGACTGACCCACGATGAGCGGGGTTATCCCAACATGACGCCGCAGACCCAGGACAAGCTGGTGAAGCGTCTGCAGAACAAGATACGGGCGGCTGCCGACCGCATCTGCCTGGTCGAAGAAGATCGCTTGGCCGATGCCGAGGTGGTGGTCGTGTCATATGGCATCACGTCGCGGGTGGCCCAGCGAGCGATTGACCTGGCGCGCCAGCGCGGGCTGAGAGTCGGGAAGCTGCGGCTCATCAGCGCTTGGCCGTTTCCGGATAAGAAAGTTGCTGAACTAGCCCGGCAAGTCAAGGCGTTTGTCGTGCCCGAACTGAACCTCGGGCAGATGGTGCGCGAGGTCGAGCGCGCGGCCGCGGGAAAAGCTAGGACTTTCGCCGTGCCGCACGCGGGAGGCGGAGTCCATGACCCGGACGCGATCCTGAACGCCATCGTGGAGGCCAACCGATGCTGAACGTAGACGAGACTGTCAATCCCGTGGAACCGTTCCTGCGCAGCGACCGGATGCCGCACATCTGGTGCCCGGGATGCGGCATTGGCACCACGGTGAACTCGTTTGCCCGCGCGTTGATCGAATCGAAAGTCGATTTAGATTCGATCGCGCTGGTTTCGGGGATCGGCTGCACGGGCCGCGTCGCTGGATATGTGAAGCTCGATTCGTTCCACACCACGCACGGACGCGCGATTCCCTTTGCTACCGGACTGAGACTGGCGAATCCCAAGCTGAATGTGGTCGTGTACTCAGGCGATGGCGACCTGGCGGCGATTGGAGGCAATCATCTGATTCATGCGGCACGGCGCAACGTGGATTTGAAAGTGATCTGCGTGAACAATCTCATTTATGCCATGACTGGCGGCCAGACTGCGCCCACGACGCCGGGTCACGCGACCACCTCGACGAATCCCTACGGGACTTTCGAACCAGCGTTCAATTTGCCGCATCTTGTGGACGCCGCAGGCGCCGTTTATGTCGCGCGCTGGACGACGTTCCACGTGCGGCACCTCTCGCGCGCCATCAGCGAGGCATTCGCCAAAAAGGGTTTCTCTTTCATCGAAGTGATTTCGCCCTGTCCCACGCTTTATCAGCGGCGCAACAAGATGGGCGACGGCCTCGACACCATGAAGTACTACAAAGAGAAGAGCAAGGTGAAGAACGGCGCGCCCACCGCTGAAGTTGGCCTTACGCTGAACGGAGAGATCGCGGTCGGCAAGTTCGTAGACCGCGACCGGCCCGACTATCAAACCATGATGCGAGCGCAATATGTGGAGGCGCTGGGGGAGCGCTACGTGGAAGAGGCCGTGGAATGCTGCTGCGAGGAGTGCTGATACTCTGTTTTTGATTTTTGATTGTAAATTGTTGATTGTTGATTGAAAAACCGAAGTGTGCGTTGGGACGCTGCAGCTTTTTCATTCAACAACCATCAATCGACAAGTTCCTTGGAGAGTTATGCCACTAACGGAAATTCGCATTGCAGGCTTCGGAGGTCAGGGGGTCATCCTTTCGGCAGTGGTGCTGGGCAAGGCGGCTTCGATTTACGAAAACGGCTTCGCCACCATGACGCAGAACTTCGGGCCGGAAGCGCGCGGCGGAGCGTGCAGCGCGCAACTGGTGATTTCTGACTCTCCGGTACTCTATCCGTACACCACCCGGCCTGACGTCATGGTCATCATGTCGCAGGAGGCCTACAATCGCTTCGCCCACGAATTGAAGCCGGGAGGCACGCTCATCATCGAAGAAGATCTAGTTCGGGTTTCGAACCTCAACCGGGATAAGAAGGTTTACAGCATTCCTGCCACGCGCTTCGCGGAGGAATTGGGGAAACGCATGGTGTTGAACTCGGTAATGGTGGGATTCTTTACCGCAGTCACGAAACTTCTCAATGCCGATGCGGTTCGCAAAGCCGTGGCCGATTCGGTTCCACCGAACTTCCGCGAACTGAACATCAAAGCATTCGACAAGGGATACGAGTACGGCCAGACAGCCAAAGCCGGCGCTCCGCCGGAACTGGAAGAAGTGGCATACGAGAAAGAATGACAGCGACTTTTGCGCTCGGCCGCATGCCGCCCCAGAACTGGTGTGCGTTCCCCCTCTTGGGCCGGTGAACCATCGCTTTCGGCCATGATCCGGTGGAATCCTGAGCCTCTTTTGCTTGTGAGCCTATAGCGGATAAATCGCGAGCCCGCGCGGAGGCAGAGTCAGTAACGGTTCCGTTGCACGGAAGTGCCGCTGCCAAACATCCGAAAACGTGATATCTTCACCCAATGCTAGGGAAATGCTGATCGGCACTGGGGAGCTGGTTGGCATAGCCTCGCGCATTTCACTATCAAGCCCACGTTCTGGTTGCCTGCGCAAGAATCGTCGCGGACCTGAAGGAGAATCGTGTCCGCGAGCGCTGTCCTTGTGAAGGCCCGAACTAAGTCCGGCCCGGACAGGACGGAGACTCGAAATTGCTCGCGGAACGTTCGCACAAACTCTCTGCTGACATCATCATCGTGGGCGCCGGTGTAGCCGGCGTGGCCAGCGCGGCGGTGCTTGGCCGGCAGGGCTGGCGCGTGTTGCTGGTGGACGCGCGGCCAGCTTGTCCGCCGGTCTTCAAAGCCGAAAAAGTGGAGCGCGATGAGCTGCGCCTGCTGGCCGATCTTGGGCTTCTGGAGCGTCTCACGCCGCATGCGGGCCTGGTCTCTGAGACTTTTGCTGCATACGACGGGCGTGTCTTCCGGAGGTTGGCGGCGGAGCACATCGGCATCGCCTATGCCGACCTGGTAAACACAATCCGCGCGAACTTACCGGCCGCAGTTGAAACCAAGGTGGGCTACGTCAACCGCATCAGCCGCAAGGACGAAACGATTCGCGTACGCCTTGCCGACGGCCAAGAGTTGACCGCGCGTTTGGTCGTAGTGGCTTGCGGCGTCGGCGACGAGCTCTTATCCGGGCTCGGCTTGCGCCGCTCGGTGATTCAGAAGGAGCAGTGCACGGCTCTCGGATTCAACATTGTTGCCGCCGGCGCCCGTACCTTTCCTTTTCAGGCGGTGACGTATTACGCGACCGACGCGGCCTCCTGCATCGACTATGTCACCTTCTTCAAGATTCGTGATGCAATGCGGGCAAATCTCTTCGTGTTTCGAGCGGAGAGCGATCCGTGGATCCAGGAATTCCATCGGGAGCCGCGCGCCGCGCTCGAGCGTGCACTCCCCAAGCTGCCGCGCGTGATCGGCGAATACGAAGTGGCGGGAAAGGTGGTATCGGGAAGCGTGGATCTGTATCGCGCAGAAGGCGAGATGCCGGACGGCGTTGTGTTCATCGGCGACGCTCTGCAGAGTGCGTGCCCGTCCACCGGCCTGGGTCTGAAAAAGGTATTTACGGATGTGGCCGTGCTTGGCGAGTGCGTTCCGGCGTGGTTCTCCACGCCCGGCATGAGCGCCGGAAAACTCAAGTCCTTCTACGGCGATCCGCGCAAGCGTTCAAGGGATTCGCATGCGTTACGACAATCATTCCACCATCGCCGCGCCGCGATTGATCCTTCCCCACGGTGGCGCATTCACCGCGCGCTTCTTCACCTGAAGTGGCGCCTGTCGCGCCCCAAAGACCTGCCGGCATACTTTCGCGAGATGAACATCAAGGCCCTCAACAAGGGATACGAGCACGGCCAGAAAGCGAAAGCCGGCAGCCCACCGGAGTTGGAGGAAGTGGTGTACGAGAGGGAGTAGGGCCGCGCCAACCGGAATCTCCTATGTTCCGCACCGACCTTCTGGAACACAAACGCATCCTGATCACCGGCGGTGGCACCGGCTTAGGCAAAGGCATGGCCCAGCGCTTTCTCGAACTGGGAGCCGAGGTTTACATTTGCGGCCGGCGCGAAGCAGTTCTTAAGCAGACAGCGGCGGAGCTTGCTGGCAGGGGCGCAATCCACGCTCTGGCCTGCGATGTTCGCAATCTTGACGCGGTCGAGGGAATGATCGATCGCATCTGGGCACAAGGTCCGCTCGACGTCCTGGTCAATAACGCTGCCGGCAACTTCATTGCGCGGACCGAAGATCTTTCGCCGCGGGCCTTCGAGTCCGTGATCGGAATCGTCTTGATGGGCACCCTGCATTGCACCATGGCCTGCGGACGGCGCTGGCTCAAGGCAGAGCATGCTGGCAATGTGCTGAACATTTCCGCGACCTATGCTCCGGTGGGATCGGCTTACGTTGTGCCGTCGGCGATTTCGAAAGCGGGAGTGGAAGCGCTGACCCGCAGCCTCGCGGTCGAGTGGGGCAACCGCGGCATTCGCATGAACGCAATTGCGCCGGGTCCGATTCCCACGCAAGGAGCATTTTCCCGCGTTCTGCCACGGCCCGAGCTTGAGACCCTTGCCCTGGACCGCAACCCGCTTCGCCGCTTCGGCACGGTGGAAGAGCTGGCCAACCTCGCGGCATTTCTGGTGAGCGACGGTTCGGCTTACATCAACGGCGAGGTGATCCGCATGGACGGCGGAGAGCTGCTCGAAGGCGCGGGCGAATTCAGCCGCCTGGGCCGAATCCTGAAGGAAGAAGACTGGGAAACTCTCAAACCACGCAAGCAGTCCTAGCCGGATTCTGACTGGCGTTCAGCAGGGGCTGCGAAGCCTCGCTCTGCGTGACAAGGGACAGCCGTGGCCGGCAGTGCACAAGGAACGACCAGCAACTAGAAGCCAAAGCCATCTCATGAACGAAACACGAGTATTAAACCTGCTGTCCCTCAGGGGCTAAAGCCCCGCATTTATCTCCGGCCCTGAGCGGCGCGGCTGAAAGCCGCGCCCTTTCAAAACCGATTCATAAGATGGCTTCTAGCGATGATCCTTGCGGGGCATCAGCAGAGCTTTGAGGACAAGGTTCACCAGGCTTAGCACAATCGCGCCCACAAACGCGGCGAAGAAACCGTGCACGCGGAATCCGGGCACGACAGCCGACGCCAGCTTCAGCATCAGAGCGTTGATCACCAGCCAGAACAACCCGAGCGTGATCAAGGTTAATGGAAAGGTGATTATCTTGAGCAGGAGGCCGACGGTCGCATTGATGAAACCAATGGCCAGGGCCGCAATCACGGCGGCCAGAGGGCCGCTGATGGAAATCCCCGGCACAAGTTTCGCCACGATCCATACCGCGAACGCGCTGAGCGCCCAGCTCAAAAGCAATCGCATAGTGGTCTCCCGATGTCAGAGACTATAGGCGTTCTGCTCTTGCGCTAGCAACCCAGGGGCGCCGGGCAGATGCAGTCAGTTGTGCTTTTCTTCAACGCATTCGCAGTTTTCTGAAAACGACGCTGGATTTTCATCGAGGAAAACTAAAAACCATCCCTGCGCCGACTCGCAGAATCAATAAGGGGAACCAACTGCCTTCGAGGTGCTGGCGTGCAACTCAAGCCCTTTCTGCTCGATGCCTGGCTCGACCCGTACGAACACGACATAGAATTCAACCTCGCTGCGAGCACCGGACCGACCTGGACGGTGAACGACATCCTGGCCCTCGCCGATGACGAAACGCGGCACCGCTTCCTGAACCACGACCTGGTGTACAGCCGCGTCGCCGGCGCCGACAGTCTGCGGGATGCGATCGCGGAAATGCAGGGTGTCCAGGTGGAAGCCGTGCAAGTCGTGACCGGCGCCGCCGAGGCGATCCTGACCCTGATGTGGCTGGCCGCTGAGCCGGGCGCGAACGTAATCCTTCCCCTGCCTGGGTTCGCGACTTTTTCGGCGCTCCCGGAATCTCTTGGACTGGAAACCCGCTTCTATCGGGTGCGCCGCGAAAACGGCTTCCGCATCGACCCCGACGAGATCAAACGGCTCGCCGACTCGAAGACCAAGCTCATCCTGGTCAACAGCCCGCACCACCCCACAGGCGCGACCATTGGCGACGCTGAAATGGAAGGTCTCGACGACTTCACCGCCGAGCGCGGAATCCAGCTGGTCAGTGAAGAGGTCTACCACCCCATCTACCACGGAAGGCAAACGAAATCGGCGACGCGCCTGCCGCACGCCACCGTGATCGGCGACCTGTCGAAGGCGTTTTCGATTCCCGGCGTGCGCACGGGATGGATGATCGAGCGCAATGCCCAGCGCCGCCAGCAATATTGGACCGCGCGCGCCTACTTTACGATCTCCAACGCCACCACTGGTGAAATTCTCTCGGAAATCGCAATCCGCAAACGCGACGCCGTGCTCGGCAAGGCCCAGCAAGTCGCTACGCGAAACCTCAAGCTTCTGGGGCGCTTCATGGCGGAGCATCGCGACGTACTGGGCTGGATTCCCCCGCAAGGCGGGATGACCGCGTTCCCCTGGCTGGTGAGCGGAGAGAACGCCCGCCCGTTCTGCCAGGCCGCCGCCGAGCGCGGAATCCTGCTGGCTCCCGGCGATTGCTTCGATTCGCCTCCGCATTTCCGCCTGGGCTTCGGCGCTGCCGGTGACAATTTTCCGAAGGCGCTTGACCGCTTCGGAGCATTCGTAAAGAGCTGGTCGGCGAGGATGGCTACAGTATGACGATGAGTTTGCCGTTTTTGCGGGACGTGAGATTCAGCCTGCCTTGAGCGCGCGGACTCCAAACTCAACGGGAACTTTTCCGTCGCCTGCGGCGTAGTATTAGGCAGGGAGTGAGGTCTGGTGTCATGTTCACGTTTTTGCTGTGGTGCGTTCTTTTCGTCCTGTGCTGGCCGCTGGCGATTCTGGCCCTTGTAGCCTATCCGTTCATTTGGCTGCTGCTGCTCCCGTTCCGCATCGTGGGAGTGGCAGTCCACGGCGTTCTGGAGATCATTTTCCTGGCTATCACCTTGCCCTTTCGCCTGCTCGCCGCGCCCTTTCGGATTTAAAAGCGACAGCGTTCTCGGCGCCGAACGCCTGATCTAGAATGGAAGTCATTCGATATCCATGCCACCGCTCCTGACTGAAATCGAGATACGCGTTCTGGGTTCGCTGATCGAAAAAGACATCACCACACCCGACTACTACCCGCTCTCGCTCAATGCCCTGGTGAACGCCTGCAATCAGAAGAACAATCGCGAGCCGGTAATGACCCTGGACGAAGAAGCGGTTCGCCAGGCCCTCGCAACGCTCCAGGAAAAGCGGCTGGCCGGGCCGGCGGGCGGCGCCGATAGCCGGGTGCCCAAGTTCGAACATCGTCTGCAGGAAGTTTTCAATTTTGATCGCCGCGAAATCGCCACCGTCTGCGTGCTTCTGTTGCGCGGACCGCAGACCCCGGGCGAACTGCGCGGCCGCACTGACCGCATGTATCACTTCGAGAGTCTCGACGACGTAGTTTCTACTCTCGACCGCCTCTTCCAGCGCGAACCGCCGCTAGTTCGCGTGTTGCCGCGTCAGCCGGGGACGAAGGAATCGCGCTACATGCATTTGTTCGGCGGGGAGGCGGCAGAAAGTAGCGCAGCGCCTGAGCCTGTGTCCGTACCACAGACCTCGATTCATGCAGGCCCAGGCTCAACGGCCGATCGTCTCACAATGTTGGAGCAGGAAGTCAGCCGGCTGCGGCGGGAGCTCTCGGAAGTGCAGAAGCAGCTCGCCGGCTTTCTCAGACAATTCGAATAGCGATTGAAGCGCCGCAGAACGAGGGTGCGCGTTCCCTGTTTTTGGTGTAGTCTGACAAGACTCGTACGTGCTGCTGTCTGGGGGATTCTATGCATCGTCGGCAATTCCTCATTCGATCTGCGACCGGCGTGGGAGCGGTATGGCTCTCCCGTAAAACTATCCTCGACGCCATTGCGGCTCAGACTCTGCCCGCGAAGTTTACGGCATCTGACACAGTGACGCTGGGCAAGACCGGCATCACGACCAGCCGCCTCGCCATGGGCACCGGTACGGTGGGTGTGGGACATCACTCACACCAGACCGCGCTCGGCGTGCAGGGACTTTCTGACCTGTTGCGCAACGGATACGACCACGGGCTGCGTTTCTTCGATGCGGCCGATACCTACGGAAGCCATCCGCATGTCGCCGAGGCGCTCAAGCACGTGCCACGCGACAAGGTCACCGTGCTGACCAAAACCTGGTCGCGTGAACCCGACAAGGCCCGCGCCGATCTCGACCGCTTCCGCAAGGAACTCGGGGTCGATTACATCGATGTCTGCCTGATGCACTGTGTCACGGAAGCCGATTGGACTGACCGCTTCCGCGGCGTGATGGACGTGCTGTCGGAAGCGAAAGAGAAAGGAATCATCCGCGCTCATGGCTGCTCCTGCCATTCAATCGAAGCTTTGCGCGCGGCGGCGAAATCACCGTGGGTGGAAATTGATCTGGCGCGCATCAACCCCGTCGGCGCGTACATGGACGCTGACGCCGCCACGGTGCTTTCCGTTTTGAAGGAAATGAAGTCCGCGGGCAAAGCGGTGGTTGGCATGAAGATTCTGGGCGCGGGCGAGCTGCGCAACCGCCAGGACGAAGCCATCAAGTACGCGCTGTCGTTGGACGTGCTGGACGCGTTTACCATCGGCGCGGAGAGCAAGGTTGAGCAGGAGGATCTGATCCGCAGGATTGCGGCAGCGTAGGCTGGTTGCGCATAATGTCGCCGGGTGCCCCATTTCTCGCGCGCCTTTTGCGCGAGAAGTGGGGATTTTGGTTCTTTGCGGTTAGGATGGGGGATTTTGACTCAATCAAGACTGATCCCAGATTTCATCAATCTCAATCCAGCATAGTCCTTGTTGCTCATCAAGCCCGGATCGCTGGCGCAGCTTCTCACGCATCGCACGCCACTTGTCCCTGTTGTCCTCAATGATTTGCCTCGCGTCTCTCACGTATCTGCCGATTTCCTCCTCCGAACAGCACAAATGCCTCATATTGCTCTCGTCGTCCGCAAATCCCTCGCAGGGATTGCCGGCTCCCATTAGTTCCAACGCCGCCCGCCCAGCCGCCCAAATCAGAAGGCGATGCTCTCGCGGCATTTGGCTGGAGCCCTCGGGCAATTCCCAGATCGGCGGGTTGAAATTGGTTCTGGGGCGGTCGTCGAAATTAGTTATCGAGGCGTTATATCCGAGGTGTTTTGCAACCGTTGCGTGGCCACTTTCGTGCGCGATGTGAGCGTGATTCACTTTGATCTCACCCTGATCGCTAAGTATTTTCCTCCACGGTTATTACCCAGGCGCCATCGCCGTTGATTTGCAGCATACCTAATACCTCATACCTCTTTCCGTCCAGCCAGAACTCCTTCTCTCCCTCTATGGGCAGCATGCCACGAGAAAAGTTCTCCTTCAGCACTTCCCCCCCCGGACGTCTCAACTGTGGCCTTGAACATAAGATTTCAAACCGGTTTGATGAATGGCGTCACAACCAACCATTCACACCCTCATCGTCGCAGGATCGGATGGAGAAGTACTCAACTCTCCATCACCTTTAGCTCCGGGCTCACAATCAATCGCGCCTCGGTCGCGCGCTGCACATCCTCCGCCGTGAGCCCCGGCGCGATTTCCTCCAACACCAGCCCATTCTTTGTGACCTGGATGTAAGCCATCTCAGTCACAATTGTATCGACTACGTTCACGCCGGTGAGCGGCAGCGTGCACTTCTTCAGAATCTTGGGTGCGCCCTCGCGCGTGGTATGCTCCATCGCCACGACCACGCGACGTGCGGCGGCGACCAGGTCCATCGCTCCGCCCATCCCTTTCACCATTTTCCCTGGGACCATCCAATTGGCGATGCTGCCGGTCTCGTCCACCTCCATCGCGCCCAGCACGCTCAAGTCGATGTGCCCGCCGCGGATCATGGCAAACGATTCGGCGCTCGAAAAGTACGACGTGCCGGGCATCTCGCTCACCGTCTCCTTGCCCGCATTGATGAGATCGGGATCCTCCTGTCCCTCGATCGGATACGGCCCGATCCCCAGCATTCCATTTTCCGACTGCAGCGTGACCTCCATATCCTCCGGCACGTGGTTGGCAATCAATGTGGGCATGCCGATGCCCAGGTTCACATAGAACCCGTCGCGCAACTCGCGCGCGATTCGCCTTACAATGCGCTCACGCTTGTCGGTGTCTTTCGCGGGCTTACTCATTTGCAACCCGTGTCATTCTGAGCGGAGTTTGCCGTTCGCGAAGCGAACGGCAACGCAGCCGAAGAATCCCTACTCGCGGCCCGGGGCTCGCGACTCGGGACTAACTTGCTTTCCGCACCGTCCTTCTCTCAATTCTCCGCTCGTACAGCTCGCCCTGAATGATCCTCTTCACATAAATCGAAGGGGTGTGAATCTGGTCGCCATCCAACTTGCCGACTTCGACCAGATGCTCAACCTCGGCAATCGTGATCTTCGCCGCAGTCGCCATCATGGGATTGAAATTGCGCGCGGTCTTGCGATAAATGAGATTCCCCTCGCGGTCGCCCTTCCACGCTTTCACAAATGCGAAGTCGGCAGTCAACCCGCGCTCCATCACATACAAGCGCCCATCAAACTCGCGCGTCTCTTTGCCCTCGGCGACCACCGTGCCCACGCCGGTAGGCGTATAGAATGCCGGGATTCCCGCTCCCCCGGCGCGAATCCGCTCGGAAAAAGTGCCTTGCGGAATGAGGTCGAGCTTGATCCTGCCCTCGAGAATCATTTCTTCCAGGAGCTTGTTCTCCCCAACGTACGTACCAATATGATGCGCGATCTGACCGGCTGCGAGCAGCAGGCCGTTGCCCACGCCATCGATACCTACGTTGTTGCTGATCGTGGTGAGGTTTTTCGTTCCCTTGCGAACCAGCGCGCGAATCAGGTTTTCCGGCATGCCGCACAGGCCAAACCCGCCAATCATGATGGTCGCGCCGTCAAAAACGTCGCGGATGGCCTCATCCGCGCTAGCCACAACTTTATTCATAGCGAGGAAATTCTAATTGAGTAATTGAGAAATTGGGTGATTGTGTAATCGGGAAGGCAAGGGCGCAAAGCTTTAATTGCTCAAGTACCAAATTACACAATTACTCAATCTCTTTTATCGCTTGCTCTTCGGCACCCGTCTCAGCGCATGTGCCTGCTCGAATTCCTCAGCCAACTGCTTCGTTCCCAGATTTTCCCGGATGTGCGCCAGCCGCTGCTCCACGCTCCACAACGCTTTCTCCAGATTTTTCTGATTGCTGATCGCGATATCGCGCCACATGGAATAGGGGCTGGCCGAAATCCGCGTCATTTCTTGCAGAGCGCGTCCGCCAGCGGGCAGCAACGGAGCGTCCGCGCCAAACTCTTCCACGAGGGCGGCCGCCAACGCCGTGGACATCATCTGTGGCACATGGCTGATCCACGCGCACAGCCGGTCGTGCTCTTCCGCGGGCAGAATTGCAATTCGCGCGCCGATTTGATCGATCCATCCAACGTATTCCGCGATAATGCCTTCGTTCAGGCTTTGGTCGGCGAGCGGCGTCAGAAACCACACCGCATCCTGAAACAGATCAGCGTCGGCATAATCCACGCCGCTCAATTCTTTTCCGGCCATCGGGTGCCCCGCCAGAAATCGCTTCCCTGCGTTCTTCCCAAACACTTTCGCTGCTCGTTCCACAACAGCGGCTTTCGTGCTTCCCACATCGGTGAGCAGAGCTCTCGCCGGAAGGACCGGCCCGAGGCGCCCAATCAGATCCACAATCGCCAGCACAGGAGTAGCCAGCACCACAAGCTGGCTCCCGCGGACTGCGTCGCCCGGATCAGGCGTTCCGCTGTCAATCGCGCCGCGCTTTCGAGCCTTCTCGAGCGCCGCCTCACGGTCGCAGCCGATGATCCTTCCTGCGAACTTTTTCTTCCGCAGAGCGAGCCCGAGTGAGCCGCCAATCAGCCCGGTCCCGATGATCGTGATTTGCCGAATCGGCATCTTACGGTGTCGCTCCTGGCTTCTGCGGGCTAAAGCTGGACAAACGACGTACGAGCAACAACAGGTAACTCTGGACAGTTTGCCCCATGACTAGAACGGTTTCGCGCGGAGCGATCAGCTTATGAGTTGCCTCCTCTGAAAGGAGCGTGTAGATGGCGCTAAAGAACTTTTCTTCGGGTTCACTGATGAATCCCACGTTGCGAAAATACTGGCGTCTGCTGCCGTCTTTCTCCCCGCCAGCGTACGGAGAGCCGGTTTTCTCGACAAGTCTTTTCACGATCTCACGATGCGCCTCATCGAGGCACGACCTCAGCAAGTCTGCTGCTTTCTTTGAATTAAATTTCTTTGGACCAAACGTTTCTCCCCCGCGGAGATATTCGCCTGCCTCTTTCAGCGCCTCCTCAATATTTGGATTTAGCGCCGCGAGTTCTGATTTCTCCTCAGTGACCTTAGGGGTGGGCGCGACCTGTATGGCACTGCGAAGCTGCCGCTCAAAACGAGTGAATTCGGCCTTCTCAATGGCTCGCTTCAACTCCGCGACGTATGACAAGAGGGCAGGCATTGCCCTAGAAAGGTTGCTTTGGGGATGAGGGGAGAAAGGGTCAGGGAAAAGAGCGAGATGGCCTTTAAGAACATCGAGACAACCCTGATTAATGTCGCCTGAATTCTTTGAAACTGCATTGATTATCTCTGGACCTACACATTTCCTCCAGTTCTCAACAGTATTAGGGTTATTAGCGTCTAGGAAACCAACAATACTGCATAAAGTTACCTCGCCGCGGCCAGACTCAAATAATACTTTGAAAAGGATACCGATGGACCTTCGCTGTCTTTCCAGTCTGGTGCTGTCAGCCGCGGGTGTATCACGGATTTTGTCGACCAACAACTGGAATAAGTGGTCTAAGCATTTACTACGCTGGCCTTCGTCCAGCTTGACGAGCACGATTTTGAGGTTCGCAAACGTCTGATCGAAGTTGCTAAACCCTTTGTCAGAGCCCTGCAGAACCCGATCTATACTGCCGATGACTTCAGCGTCGTCCATCTCAATTACCCAATTCTCCGCCCCACCGCTGGGGCGATGATCCGCAACTCGTCCAACAGCTTGGCGAACTGATCGGGAAACAACGATTGTGCGCCATCGGAAAGCGCCTTGTCCGGATCGCAGTGCACTTCGATAAGCAGCGCGTCCGCGCCAGCCGCCACCGCGGCCCGCGCCATGGGCGCGACCTTGTCGCGTCGCCCGGTGCCATGCGACGGATCGGCGGCCGTGGGCAAGTGCGAGAGCTTGTGAATGATCGGGATCGCCGAAATGTCCATCGTATTGCGCGTGTACGTCTCGAACGTGCGGATTCCGCGCTCGCATAGAATCACATCGTAGTTTCCGCCCGCCATGATGTATTCCGCCGAAAGCAGGAGTTCCTCCAGCGTGGCCGCGATCCCGCGCTTGAGCAGCACAGGTTTGCGCACCTTTCCCAGTTCGCGCAGCAGATTGAAGTTCTGCATGTTGCGCGCGCCGACCTGCAGAATGTCCACATACGGCAGCATGAGAGGGATCTGGGAAATCTCCATCACTTCGCTGACCACCAAGAGATTGAACTTCTCCCCCGCTTCCCGCAGCAACTTGAGGCCATCTTCTCCAAGCCCCTGAAATGAATAGGGAGAGCTCCGCGGTTTAAAGGCCCCGCCACGCAAGACCTTCGCGCCCGCTTTTGCCACGAATTCGGCCGTGGTGAGCAGTTGCTCGCGCGATTCTACCGAACACGGCCCGGCCATTACGATCACTTCATTCCCGCCAATGCCTACGCCGCTCGCCAGCTGAACGATGGTCCCCTCGGGGCGAAAACTCCGTCCAGCCAGCTTGTAGGGCGAGCTGATGCGATGAACTTCCTGCACCCCGGGCAGAAGCTCGAGGATACGGATATCCAGATCAATGCCCGAGCCGACCGCACCGAGCACGGTCATGCGCGCTCCGGTCGAGCGGTGCACTTCGAATCCCATCTTCACCAATTGCTCGATGACCTGTTGAATCTGCGCCTCGTCAGCGCCTTCCTGCATGGCGACAATCATAGAAAACCAGCTCCTGGCTTTTGGCTCTTAGCTCTTAGCTCATTTCAAGAAGAAGATTGTCATTCCGAGCGACGCGAGGAATCCTCTCGTCCTCGCGACGAGCAACCACAGTGTTTCCGCCTTACATGAATGTCGAAACCCGCTCTTAGCCAAGGGCTAAGAGCTAATAGCCAAACGCTGCTTTAGTCATTCACTTCCGAATCCAGCTCCGTTTCCGCTTCCGGCGGCTCTGCGGAGGATACAATTTCTTCTTTCTGAATGTTGCGCATCACATCAATGATGCGCTCGTAAATCCGCACCAGATCGCGGCTGGGCAGCGGTCCGGGATTCGCTTCCTGCACATTCGAAAATACGATTCTTTCCCGGTCGGGCTCATAGACGGGCAGATTGGAGTGGCGCTTGAGCCTTCCAATTTCCACGGCAGCGCGCGCGCGCTCGCTGAGCAGGGCAACCAGCTTGCGATCCAGATCATCGATTTTCCGTCGCCAATCCTCGATATCCATGGGAACCAGCCGTCAGCCCTCAGCGTTCAGACCTCAGCCAGTGCCCCAGGTTCTCGACAGTTTCGCGAGAGCTTGGGTTTCCTGAATTCCAACGATGAACAGCGTCACGGCATTGCAACCGCCGGCTGATGGCTGATTGCCAAAAGCTGTTCAACAAATCGCTTCACCGCCGCTGCCTCCCGCCCGTGATTCTGCTCGATCGTTTCGACAATCGCGCTGCCCACGACGACTGCGTCGGCGAACTCGCCGACTTCGGCAAACTGCCGCGCATTCGCAATGCCGAAACCCAGCGCGATTGGCAACTTGGTCACGCGCCGCAGCCGCTTGACCAGCTTGTGCGCATCACCGGCCAACTGCTGGCGCTGGCCAGTCACTCCCGTTCGCGAGACAGCATAAACGAATCCCCGCGAAGCTTGCGCTATTCTCTTTAGCCGCGCATCGGTGCTGGTGGGCGCCGCCAGAAACACGGGAGCCAGATCGTGGTCATGCATCACCCGCAAGTATTCGCCTGCTTCTTCCACCGGCAAGTCTGTGACCAGAGCGCCGTCTACTCCAGCGGCCCGGGCGACTCTGCAGAACTTCTCCATTCCCATGCGCAAGATTGGATTCAGATACGAAAACACAATCAGCCCCGTCGACTGTGCCTGTTCTCTGATCTGCGCCGCTAAGGTAAGCACCTGCGCTAATGTCGTTCCGTTCTTGAGCGCCCGTTCACTCGCTCGCTGAATCACCGGCCCATCCGCCACAGGATCGCTGAACGGCACACCTAACTCGATCACATCCGCGCCGGCTTCGATCGCCGCTAACACGATCTCCCGAGTGGTCGAGAGGTCGGGATCGCCGCAGGTAACGTATGCGACCAGCGCCGGCTCGTTATGAAAGGTCAGAGGCATCGTGAGATTGAGTCATTGAGCGATTCAGTCATTGAGCCATTGATTTTCAATGACTAAATGACTCAATGGCTCAATGATTCAATCCAGTTTCAGGTTCTCCCTTAGAATTCCGATATCTTTGTCTCCGCGGCCGGAGATGTTCACAATCACCACATCCGATTTCTTCATCTTCGGTGCGCGCTTGATGAGCTCGGCCACGGCATGCGACGACTCAAGTGCCGAAATAATCCCTTCCGTCTTCGCCAGTAGAGTCGTCGCTTCCAGCGCCTCCGCGTCCGATGCGGGAACATACTCGGCCCGTCCCGAATCTCGCAATGCCGCGTGCTCCGGCCCGATCGAAGGATAATCCAGTCCCGCCGAAACCGAATGCGTCGGCGCGATCTGCCCGGCCGCATCTTGCAGCACATAAGAATATGTTCCCTGCAGCACGCCCGGAAATCCTCCGCGAAACCTGGCCGCATGTTGGCCGAGCGCCTGACCGCATCCGCCAGCCTCGACACCGATCAGCCGGACACTCTTATCCTTAAGGAATTCGTAGAAAATGCCAATCGAATTCGATCCGCCGCCGACACATGCGATGATGGCTGCCGGCAGCTTTTTCTCGGCCTTGAGAATCTGCGCCCGCGCCTCGCGCCCGATCACGCGGTGAAAATCTCTCACCATCGTCGGATAGGGATGTGCGCCTAGCACGCTGCCCAGCAAGTAGTGCGTGGTCCGAACGTTCGTGACCCAATCGCGCATGGCCTCGTTAATGGCGTCTTTGAGCGTGCGCGATCCGGAATCGACGCCGCGCACCTCCGCCCCGAGCAGGCGCATGCGGAAGACATTCAGCTCCTGGCGCCGCATGTCCTCGGTGCCCATATATACGACGCATTCAAAACCCAATAGCGCACACACCGTCGCCGTCGCCACTCCGTGCTGCCCCGCTCCGGTCTCGGCGATCACGCGATGCTTGCCCATGCGCTCGACCAGCAGCGCCTGCCCCAGGCAGTTATTGATCTTGTGCGCGCCGGTATGCAGCAGATCTTCGCGCTTTAAATAGATCTTCGCTCCGCCCAGCTTCTCGGTAAGCCGGCGCGCAAAAAAAAGCGGAGTGGGACGCCCGGCATACATCTTCAGTAACTCATCGAGCCGCGACTGAAATTTCTTATCGCGTTTCGCTTTCTCGTACACGCGCTCCAGTTCTTCGAGCGCCGCCATGAGCGTTTCCGGCACATAGCGCCCGCCGTAGACGCCAAAGCGGCCGGGCTCGCTGCAAGAGAAATCGCGCGCGCGGCTGCCCCACTTCTCTCCGGTTTTGGGAGAGGTGGGGGTTTTTACTTTCGCGATTTTTGCAATCGTCGCCATTGCTAACTTTTCTTTTTGTCCATCTCCCGCACTGCCCGCACAAACGCGCGAACCTTCTCCGGATCCTTCTTGCCGGGACGCGACTCGACGCCGGTGGAGACGTCCACTCCCCAGGGCTTTAGAATCTCGATCGCCTCGCTGACATTTTCCGGCGTGAGTCCTCCCGCTACGACTAGTTTCAGGCCACCGCGGCGCATTCCTTCGGCGATCGGAGCGACCCTGACCCAATCAAATGTCGTTCCCGTTCCTCCGGGACTCTGTGCACCTCCCGAATCAAGCAAGAAGATGTCAGGCAAGCTCTCGCGAATCTGAGGGATGTCCGGGACATTGTCGCGGAGATGTTCAAAATCCCTCGCCAGCCCTTCGACCTCTGCCCCGGCTTCAAGGAAGCGCTCAATCGGCAAAGCCAAAAGGACTTTTGGAGGCTTCGGGAAAACGCCGTGCCCGGTGGCCTTGTTTTGGGACGTAGCTCCAAAGGATTCAGGCATAAGGTACTGCTGTAAGGTGGTCAATCCTGTCGATAGCACAACGTGAACCCAGTCAGGCTCCGAACCTCCTACGAACACACCCACCTTCTCCACATCCTCGGGCAGCTTTGCCACAATCGTCCGCGCCGTCTCTACGCTCACGCAGCGCGGACTCTTCTCATAAAACACGAACCCGACCGCGTCGGCGCCCGCTTCGACGGCCACGAGCGCATCTTCCAGATTCGTGATGCCGCAGATCTTTACCCAAGTCATGAGAACCAGTAGCTAGTAGTAAGTAGTCAGTCGCCAGTAAACGCATGAGTGCCCCACATCTCGCCGCTTTTGCGAGACGCGGGGATACTCCTATCGCCCGCTAGGCACCGGATGTCGGATATAGGGCACTGACGCCAGCAACCCGCGCAACGCGTCTCCCGGCCGTTCCGCTCGCATCAGCGACTCGCCGATCAGAAACGCGTCATAGCCCGCCGCCTGCAGCCGCGCGACGTCCTCCGCGGAATGAATGCCGCTCTCGGCCACTCGCATCACGCCAGGCGGAAACTTCTCGGCCAACCGAAACGTGGTCTCCGAATCCACCTGAAACGTGCGGAGATCGCGCGCATTCACACCGATCAAGTCACAGCCTGCGTCGAGGGCTTGCTGCAGCTGCTCGTCATCATGCACTTCACATAAAACGTCCAGGCCGCGTTCGCGCGCTTGCGCCGCCAAGCGGCGCAACTCCTCCGAACCGAGCGCAGCCACGATCAGCAGCACAGCATCCGCGGCATTCGCCCGCGCCTCAAGCAACTGAAATTCGTCCACAATGAAATCCTTGCGCAGGCAGGGAATCTTCACAGATGCCGAAGCCTGACGCAGATTCAGGAGCGAGCCTTGGAAAGACTCCTCGTCCGTCAGAACTGAGAGAGCAGCCGCCCCGGCCGCTTCCAATTCCCGCGCCAGTTCCGCCGGATGAAAGTCCGCTCGAATGAGTCCCCTCGACGGCGACGCTTTTTTCAACTCGGCAATGATCGACACCCTGCTTCGGTTCCCCTCTGCGAGCGCCCGCCGAAATCCGCGCGGGACGTGCAGTTCCGCTTGCCGCTCCAGTTCACGCAGGTCCGCGCCGCGCTTGGCTGCGGCCACCCGCGCTCGGGTAGAGGCAACAATGCGGTCCAGGAAAGCAGCCATAGAGAATCCTTTGATTATACGGGAGGCCGAGTTCAGGCTGGCGTCCGTGTTGGCGCGTGCACAGCGTGTGCTGCATTCCACGTCGTCGGCCGGCGGCGCTACTCGTAACCCGTGGCGAATCAGTGAGCACAACCGTGGCCTGCGCCGTGCACTCTTCACGGGCGCCGCTAGTCGGCAGGAGGTGACCAACCATGACCCGTATCAACGTATTGCGCAAGATCGCGGAGATTCGCAATTCCGCATTCTGGGGCAGCCTCAGCGCGCTCCTATTCGCTGCCGTGCTGATCGTCTGCTCCGTAACCGTCGGCTGCTCGAGCGACAAGCCGAAGCCGATTAGCTCCAACAACCAGATTTCTAGCACGTCGGCCCCGAGCCCGATCGCATCCGTGCCTGCGCCGGCAGTGCAGGCGGAGAACAAGCCGGCTCCCAAGAAAGTGGTGCACAAGAAGCCTGCAAATGCAAACTTCACGGATAAGACCTACGGCGTGACTTTTGAGTATCCGCGGCGCTACGCCATTGATACCGGCAAGGCAGCGGCGGATATGCTGGGCGCCGGACCGATTCCGATGAACTTCGTCGCGCCGGGTGGAGAAGCGTTGGCGACAGTCGAATTGCCTGAGACTGGCTATGCAAACACCGACTTCTCGTCCGCGTTCTTCAACGTGAGCGTCCACAAGGCTCTCAGCGCCGATGAATGCAACGAATTCGCCGTACCGCAGCCCAAGGTTGCGGCAGCATCAGCGGCGCCCGCGGCTGCTCCAGCCGAGGCGTCGGCTCCGGCCGCGTCGGCACCGGCGGAAGCTCAAACTGCTTCGGCCACAACGCCGGCCAGCACTGAACAAGCGAGCGCTGCAAAGACCTCGAACGAAGCGGCTCCGGCTGCCTCGTCCGAGCCTGCCGGTTCCAAGTTGCTGCTGGGCGATCTGGAACTGCGCGCTACTGAAGCCGTCTCGGGCGAAGGCACGCGCCAGAGCGACTCGAAGTACTTCCATGTCTACCAGAATGGAGCTTGCTACGAGTTCGTTCTGAACGTGACGACCGTCGCATCGGAGGACGGTCTGATCAAGCATGTCGACCGTGACAAGGTGTTCGACAAGTTGGAGAAGATCCTGGCCACGGTGAAGATCAACCCGGTGACCCCAGAGGCGACGGCGGAAGCTCCGGCCACGCCGGCCGCGGCTGCAGCTCCGGCGCAGTAGTTAGGAAGTTGAGGTTCGGATATCCCCATCTTTGCAGGGGTCGGTTTGACCGCGAAGATGGGGATTCTTGTTTGGATTCGGAATAGCGTGCGGTAACGTCCCGATTCGGTACTCACGTAACCGGCGCAAGTTCCTTGTATCCCTCTGGCGCAGATTCCGGGAGCTATACTGTGCTGTAGGTGATTTGGTTCCAGGTTCTGAAGGACTGGGCCATGTATTCACCCGAGCGGCGCAAACACCCGCGATTCACGGTGAGCGTGCCCGTCGAAGTTCACGCCGAAGGCAGCGAGGCTCCTATCCGCTGCACCACCTCCGACCTCAGCTTCGGCGGCTGCTACATCGAGAGCCTCTATCCGTTCGCTGTCGGGACCTGCGTCGAACTGAAGCTGTTTCTCGAAGGCACACTCCTCATTCTGGCGAAGGTCGTGACCTGCTATCCCCAGGTGGGCAACGGCATTCAGTTTGTGAAGATTCTTCCCGAGGACCGCGACGAACTCAGTGCGTTCCTGGACTCGCTGGCAAAGCAGAAGGAGGAAGAAGCTCAACGTAGGTAGCTACTTTTTCCGCCTCAGCTCATTGACTGACACGCTGGCACCCGCGGCTGCCAATGTATCGCGGGTCAGATGCAAAACGTTCTCCTCCTTCAATATCTCTCGCGCGGCCATCAACACCATGGCCTCGGCAAAGCGCGTTTGATCCCATTGCCGTAAGTGCACCTCCGCGACGCCCCCCTTGCGGAGCGTTTCATCCTTTTCCGCCCCCAGCACCAGCACGAACTTTGGCGCGAGGTGGGGAGGGTGCTCTGGGCGGATTGAGCGCGCCACCAGTTCGCAAGCCGAAGAGTAGATCCGTCCCGCTTCGTCGGCTGACCAAGCAAGGTGCTTTGGGTTGGACACCTCGAAGAAGGGCGAAGTCTGCGCGCTACCGGGAATCTGCGCGCTGCTCGCGTGCTTCAACATGGCAAAGACGCAGATTACCAGCAAGAACGCCGTGAATGGCGCACGCTTCGAGCAATTCCTGCCAAGGTCTGCTCGATGGCTATGACCTGGGGAGTGGATGGCAGGGTTTCCTTGGCCGGCAGGCCCATCCGGACTACTGCTCAACTGAGTCATAGTGGGGAAATCCTTCAAACTGCTCTCCGAGTTTCCCCCCACCTGAGTAATCAGGAAAGATATCTTCGGTAATAAGCTGCGATCTGTTTGGGCGTGCCCGAGTTTTTGGGGACAATTGAGATCGAAAAGGGGGCTTTGACAGAGAATCGTGCCAAGGTTGGCGGAGAAAACTAGAAGCCATCTCATAGATGAAATACGAGAACCCGCTGTCCCTCAGGGGCTAAAGCCCGCATTTGTCGGCGGCCCTGAGCGGCGCGGCTGGAAGCCGCGCCCTTTCAAAACTGATTTATGAGATGGCCTCCCGACGTGAGCAGCCAGCACGGCGACTCCGCTAGTAAGAAACCGACAATGGTCCAACTCTGGACCGTAATTCGCCGATGTCGGATGCGACGGCGAAGAAGCTTACCTAGACGGCTAAGACCACGAACCAAGGCTCGGAAGCGGCATGGCTTCAGGCGTACCGCTTCCGAACCCACTTTTGAAACACGCTTTCCTCAGTATGAGGTCGTAACGACCGCGTCTTCGGGATAGCCCGGCATGCCGAACTCGGGAACATCGAGACCTTCTTCTTCCGCCTCCGGTGGCACTCGCATGCTCTTTGCCTTGTTCACGGCCCAAAAGACCACAAACGTAGCGCCGAATGCCCAAAGCGAATGAATGGTCGCGCCTATGAGCTGGACCAAGAACTGCCGCGTGTCCCCATGAATCAGACCGGTCACGCCCTGGCCAGCGTTGCCCAGGTAGCTCGTGGCACCCACCCCGTTCCAGCCTGCCCCGTAGGTGCCGTCGGCAAAAATGCCGACACAAACTGCGCCCAGCCAGCCGCAATACCCGTGCACCGAAATCGCGCCGCAGGGATCATCGATGCGAAGCGCGCGCTCGTTAAACAAGACTCCGCCGCAAACCAGGCAGCCGGCAAGAATGCCGATAATGACCGCTGAAGTGGGCGAGACAAACGCGCAGGGGGCGGTAATCGCTACCAATCCGGCCAGCATGCCGTTGCATGCCATGGTGACGTCGGGCTTGCCGAACAAGAAATACCAGACCAACAGTGAGGCCGCGGAGCCGGCCACAGCTGCCAGATTGGTGTTGACCGCAATTACGGAGATGCGCAGGTCGGTAGCGCCGAGCGTCGAGCCCGGGTTGAATCCCATCCAGCCAAACAGCAGAATGAACGTGCCGGTTACAACGTAGACCACGTTGTGCGCAGGAAAGGCGCGGATTTTCCCTCCAGGGCCGAACTTACCTACACGCGGGCCGAGAATGACCGCGAGAGCCATGGCGCAGAACCCTCCCACGGCATGGACCACCGTCGATCCGGCAAAATCGACGTAGCCGTGGCCCAGGTTCATGGTCAATCCCAGTTGAGACAGCCAACCGCCGCCCCAAGTCCAGCAGCCCGAGATGGGATAGAGAATCGCGCCGATGAAGAGCTCACAGAGCACGAAAGCCCAGAAGGTGATGCGTTCGCAGATCGCCCCTACGATGATGTAGCCTGCGGTCTCCATGAAGACCACTTCGAACAAAGTCAGGCAGTTGCTGCCGGCATCGTAAGCGGGACCGAGAAGAAAGAAGCCCTTGCCGCCTACAAATCCCCACTGGCCCTTGCCAATCAGAAAGTGATTCAGGGCCGGAGTTCCCCCCAGATTCGTGGGGGCTGCGTTAATGGCGACGGCTCCGTACTGGAATGCGTATCCGAGGGCGTAGTACGCCAGGAATGCAAACACGTAGGCCGCGAAGTTCAACATCATCAAGTGAGCGGCATTTTTCTTGCGAACCAGTCCGCAGGTGAGCAGCGCGAATCCGGCCTGCATGAACAAAACCAGATATCCCGTGTTGAGGGTCCAGGCGAAGTTGGTCGCAACCCGGATGTGTCCCACGCTGTCGGCCAGTTTCGTGGCCAAGGGCTCTTTTGCGGCCTGCGCCTGGTAGTCGTCGAAGTCCTTCTTATTCTTGGCGTAGTCCGGCGAGGTCTTGTCGGTCGGTTCGGAGACGACGAACGGGTTGCCGGCGGCATCGACGGCCGTTGTCTTGTCGCCGGTGGCGACGCCAGCCGGGTCGGGTTTTGGGTTGTCGTCAGCATAACTTAGGGCAGCGAACCCGCTGAACACCGCAAGTGCCAGAAGGATTGTGCTGGCTGACCGCAACAATCGGTGCAGAGAGCGACTCTCTGCTCGGGTTGTCATTTTTGCATGCTCCTTTGTTGTAAGTAGGGTGCTGTTTCTTTGAAGCACAAAACTTCCGCCGACGTCCGCACCCATGACGATGCCAGTTGAATCTGCCCCTCCGGCATCTGATCTCGCTAACGCTTGCTCCGCTGTTGTCCTCCGCACAAACCCGCGGCCGCATAAAGCAGCAGCGCCATTCCCCCAAGTGTGATCAGCACGCCTGTGAGGGGGTAAATCGCCAGCGCGAGCAGCCCTCCCACCAAAGCGATCAGCGCCACGAAAGATGAGCCGATGTAGACCATCACCAGACCGGTCGCAACCAAATTCTGTTCTGCTCCTCGTATCCGGAGCTTTACAGGCACCCAGCCGCAGCGGTGGCCAACATCGACAATGTCTTGCTTAAACCTCCGGGACCGCCGACTCGCGGAGTCAAAACATACGGCCAGTCGTGTCCCCTTCCTGGATTGCGGCTCCCCCAGCAAGCCAAGCAAAATCAGTTAATGCGCGAAGGTAAATCGAGGCATGCGCCGCGTCCAATAGATATTTCTTATTGCAATGATTCGAAAACCGGCGAGGTGGGGACCGCAGCGCCCGCGAAGCAACACCAGCGGCTTGTAGCCCGATCTGCCTAGTGATTCCCAGCGAGCGAAGGAATTATCCGAGATCGCCACAATCACACGCCTCGGTGACGGAGGTCACTGGCGGCTTTGTTGCGCTGTGAAAAAATTTCGACGCGAGTTAGGCTGTTCCTGTTTCTGTCAACCGCGGAATATGCCATGCACACGATGGTCGCTGCGTTGTGGTAGGCTGGCAGCAATGCCGCCGCCCGGACGAAGCGGCAGCGATCTCCCGGTTTAACAAGGCCCGAGGGCGAGGAGGTCTTTTGGTTGCTGAGAGCGTATTAGCAACCCGGGAAACGTCCTGGAGCGAAGCGGTGTCGCAGGAAGTTGACGCGATTCTGGCGGCAAGCGAGCTGGGCAACCTGATTGCCGCCCTGGTGCGCCGGGGCTACGCGGTGGTAGGGCCGACGGTGCGCGACGGGGCGATCATCTATGATCAAATTGAATCCCTTCAGGATTTGCCCGCGGGCTGGACCGACGAGCAAGCGCCAGGCCACTACCGCCTGAAGCGGCGCAACGATCAGGCTCTGTTCGGCTATGTCGTGGGACCGCAGAGCTGGAAGAAGTATCTGCATCCCGCCGATGTACGTCTCTGGTCCGCTGAACGTCAAGGCGGCACCTTCCGCATCCTGAACAACGAAGTCAAGCCCAGAGCGCCGCAGGCGTTTGTGGGCGTGCGCGCGTGCGAACTGGCGGCGATTGCGGTGCAGGACCGCGTGCTGCTGGAGGATAAGTACCAGGATCCGATTTACGGAGCGCGGCGGGAGGGCGTGTTTCTGATTGCCGTCCAGTGCACGCAGTCGGCTCCGACCTGTTTTTGCCGGTCCATGGGAACGGGACCGGCGGTCGCCAGCGGTCCGGAATGTGAGACCAGTCCGGTGGACCTCGTTTTGACGGAGTTGCAGGGGAGCAGGGGTCATCGCTTCCTCGTGCGGGCAGGAAGCGAGCGCGGCGCCAAGATGCTGGCTGAAGTGAAGACGACTCAGGCCAGCGACGCGGATGTCCACGAAGCGGAAACGGGAGTGGAAAAGGCCGGCAGCCAGCAGGTGCGGAGCATCGACAACAATGGCATCCAAGAGCTGCTATATCAGAACTTCGAACATCCCCGCTGGGACAACGTAGCTGCCCGCTGCCTGACCTGCGCCAACTGCACCATGGTGTGCCCCACCTGCTTCTGCACCACAGTGGAAGATGTGAGCGATGTGACCGGTGAACACGCCGAGCGCTGGCGGCGATGGGATTCCTGCTTCACTCAGACGTTTTCCTACATTCATGGAGGCAGCGTGCGCACTTCCACAAAAGCGCGCTACCGCCAGTGGATGACGCACAAGCTGGCGGCGTGGATCGATCAGTTCGGCAGTTCAGGATGCGTGGGTTGCGGACGCTGCATTACCTGGTGCCCTGTCGGAATTGACATCACCGAAGAGGTTCGCGCCCTCCGAGAAGGAGGAAGTCATGGAAACCCTTGAGCGAGTGATTGCGGATCATCCATTTTTCTCTGGCCTTGAGTCCTACTACACGGGCCTGTTAGTGGGTTGTGCGGCGAATGTTCGATTTCACCCCGGCACCTACATTTTCAAGGAAGGTGAGGAAGCGAACGAATTCTATCTGATCCGGTCGGGCAAGGTGGCCTTGGAACTGTTCGCTCCGCAACACAAACCGATCATAGTCGAGACTTTGGAAGATGGAGACATTTTGGGCTGGTCGTGGTTGCTGCCGCCCTATCTGTGGAAATTCCACGCGCACGCGACCCAGGACACGCGAGCTATCTCGCTCGACGGCAAGTGTCTGCGCACCAAATGCGAACAGAATCATGACCTCGGTTACGAAATCTTGAAACGCTTCGCCCAGATCATGGAACGGCGGCTGGAGGCGACGCGCCTGCAATTGCTCGACGTGTACGCGATTAAGTGAGACTTACAATGGCGACCGCGGTCACAACCGATCCGATGCTTCCCCGGCCCTATCTGGTGCAGGCCGTGTCGAAAGAGACTCCGGACACCTTCACGCTGAAGCTCGCGCCCGAGGACAAAGGCAACGGAAGTTCTTTCCGGCCAGGACAGTTCAGCATGTTGTGGGTGTTTGGCGTGGGCGAGTTGCCCATTTCGATCAGCGGCAATCCCGCCGACCACAAGCAGTTGTTGTATACGGTAAGGTCGGTGGGTCAGGCAACGAATGCTCTAGTAACCCAACGCGTAGGAGCCGGGGTGGGCGTTCGGGGACCGTATGGCGCGGGCTGGCCCGTCGATGCGGCGCGGGGCCGGGATGTGATCGTAGTGGCTGGGGGCATTGGATTAGCGCCGCTGCGGCCAGTAATTTACGAGGTGCTCCACCACCGCGAGGACTTCGGACGGTTGGTGGTGCTGTACGGAGCGCGCAGCCCGCACGACTTGCTTTATCGGCAGGAGCTCGCGGCCTGGGCACGGCAGCGCGAGACCCAGGTGCTGGTCACAGTCGATTACGGCGGGATGAGCTGGCGCGGGCACGTGGGCGTGGTGACGACTCTGTTCAAGTATGCGCGCCTGAAGCCGGCGCAGTCGGTGGCGATGGTTTGCGGGCCGGAAATCATGATGCGCTTCGTGGCCCGAGAACTGATTTCGCACGGGCTCAGCCGCAATGACGTTTATCTTTCCATGGAACGGAATATGAAGTGCGCCGTCGGCTTTTGCGGGCATTGCCAGTACGGGCCGCACTTCATCTGCAAGGACGGCCCGGTCTTCCCTTATGAAAAGATGAGGCCGTTACTGGAGAAGTATGAGCTCTGACGGAAAACGCAAGAGCGCCAAGGCTCCCGCCAAACCCAAGATTGGCGTGTTCAAGTTCGCTTCCTGCGACGGGTGCCAGCTGAGCCTGCTCGACGCGGAAGATGAACTGCTGGGCGTGGTGGGAGCGGTTGAGATCGCGTATTTCCCTGAGGCCAGCCGCACCATGCTCAAGGGACCGTACGACATCGGGTTGGTCGAGGGATCGATCACCACCCACCACGATGCCGAGCGGATCCAGGAAATCCGGCGGAAATGCAAGACCCTAATAACTATTGGAGCCTGCGCCACGGCGGGTGGAATTCAGGCATTGCGAAACTGGAAAGATGTGGACGAGTTCGTCCGTGCCGTCTACGCTTCGCCGCAGTTCATCAGCACGCTGAAGCTTTCCACTCCCATCGCCGAGCATGTGCCCGTGGATTTCGAACTGCGCGGCTGCCCCATCAATAAATACCAGTTGATCGAACTGATCACGGCAACGCTGGTGGGGCGGAAACCCAATATTCCCACGTACAGCGTTTGCATGGAGTGCAAGCGGAAAGCGAATGTGTGCATTGCCGTGGCGCGCGGCATCGCCTGTCTCGGACCTGTAACTCAAGCGGGATGCGGAGCGCTGTGCCCGAGCTACGACCGCGGCTGCTACGGCTGTTACGGCCCGATGGACACTCCGAATACGGCGTCGCTGACCAGCCAGTTCCGGATTCTGGGGCAGAGCGACGACCAGATCGCGCGCGCCTTCCGCAGCTTCAACGCCTGGTCGTGGCAGTTCCGCAAAGCCAGCGAGGAGTGTAAACGGGCATGAGCGCACGGGGCGGAAGAACGATTAAAGTCGACACGCTGGCGCGCGTGGAGGGTGAAGGCGCGCTGTATATCAAGATGTCGGGCGAGCGCGTGTCGGATGTGAAGCTGCGAATCTACGAACCGCCGCGGTTGTTTGAGGCGTTCCTGCGCGGGCGCCACTTCTCGGAGGCGCCTGACATTACGGCGCGGATTTGCGGCATCTGTCCCATCGCCTACCAGATGAGCGCGGTCCATGCCATCGAGCGGGCGCTCGGAATCAAGATCAGTCCCGAAGTCCGGCTGCTGCGGCGCCTGTTCTACTGCGGCGAATGGATCGAGAGCCACGCTCTGCACATCTACATGCTGCACGCACCCGACTTTCTCGGCTATCAGGACGTGATCGAGATGGCCAAGGATCATCGGCCGGTGGTGGAGAAGGCGCTGCGGCTGAAGAAAATCGGAAACAACATTGTGCACCTGCTGGGCGGGCGGGAGATTCATCCCATTTCGGCGGCTGTGGGCGGTTTCCACAAGGTTCCCACGAAAAGGCAAGTGCGCGAGTTGGTCAGCGACCTGGAGTGGGCGTTGGAAGCCTCGCTGGAGGCAGTGCGCTGGACTTCGACCCTGGAGTTCCCCGACTTCGAACAGGATTACGAGTTTGTCGCGTTGCGCCATCCCGAGGAGTATCCCTTCAGCGAAGGCCGCCTGGTTTCGAACCGAGGACTGGACATTGATGCAGCGGAATATGAAGACCGTTTCGCTGAGTTCCATGTCAGACATTCGAATGCGCTGCAATCGGTGGTGCGCGGCAGGGGATCGTATCTGGTCGGACCGCTGGCACGCTTCAACTTGAATTTCGACAAGCTGCCTGAAGTGGCGCAGAAAGCGGCGAACGAAGTGGATCTCAAACCGCCGGTGAAGAATCTGTTCCGCAGCATCACCGTAAGGGCAGTTGAGATGGTCTTTGCCTGTGCGGAGGCGTTGCGCGTCATCAGCCAGTATGAACCGCCAGCCGAACCTCGCGTCGAGGCGCCCAACCGCAGGGGCGTGGGCCAGGCGATCACCGAAGCGCCGCGCGGCATTCTCTATCACCGCTACGCCATCGATGAGAACGGGCTGATCGTCACGGCCAAGATTGTTCCCCCTACCTCGCAGAATCAGAAGCGGATTGAAGACGACCTGCGCGAATTCGCCGCCCAGCTCGCAGCCTGGCCTCTCGAAGAGGCAACCTGGAAATGTGAGCAGGCGGTGCGCTGCTATGACCCGTGCATTTCCTGCGCCACTCATTTTTTGAAAGTCGTAATCGAGCGCGAATAAGAGTGGGAACAAAACATGTAGGGACAGCCGCCCTAGCTTACCCTGAGCGAACCCCGAGCGCAGCGAGGGGGAGTCGAAGGGGCTGTCCCGTCGAGCGAAGCTCGACGGCTCTGCCGTTCGTGTAAGGGCGGACGCATTCGTCCGTATCACAACCCTGAACAACGCGAAGGACAGCGAGGCATGCGCCCGGTACAAAGGGTTGCTCAACTAAGCAGCTTTCGCAAGGTCAGTTCTTTCCAAGGAGAAGGTGCGGCTGCCTGCGTTGTATTTGTATTGTTGGAATAGCTGCTGATAAAGCGCGTCTTCCTTAAACCGATCCATGTCCATTATCCAGCGGTCTCTCCATTTCCACGATGCGATGTTTCGCATGCCGCAGTTGTCGCCGATTGCAATCTGGATCTTGCTTTCAAGGAAAATCTTCTGTTGTTCGAGGAAGAATAATTCGCGCCGCAACCTTCTGAGTTCACTGTAGATTTGGAACATTCCTGTCGGGGGTTCCACATACGTAGCGCTCAACTGGCTCTGCATTCGGAAGCTAGCCGCTTGGCATACGATCGGCTGTGACTCTTCGATTACAGCGACTGCATGAGTGATGGCTTCATCCAACTCGTGCGAGGAGACGTGGAAGAATTCCCCATTCTCTGCACGTTTTTCGTCCAGGAATACGTGGATATATCTCTCCAGTTCTGACGCATATTCAGTCTCGACCTCCTTATAGAGGCTGAGCTTTACCGGAGACCCTGTGGCAAACCCACGCTTTCGGTCTTCGGGCGAGTTCATCGTGCGGCCGATCTTGAAGCAATCGCCGCTGCCGACTTGGCAACAATAGATTTTCCCAATTCGTTGTATGTTCTTAGTCACCATCTTTATGGACCTCCGAAGTAGTCCATAAAATGATCACGCTGCAATAGATTATTGGCAGTGACTTCTGAACATGAACGTCATTTGCCGTGTCGAAATGGGAATCTATGCGCGAACCAATTTTGGCCCTATCTTTTCGGTGGGTGCCCCATTTCTCGTGCGCTTTTTGCGCGAGAAAGCCTGCCCTGAGCTTGCCGAAGGGTGGGGCTTTTGGCGGGTTCTATAAAAGGGATGTCAAGCGAAGCGGAATAAACCGGGAAGGGCACGACTTCCAGTCACGATTATTCACTTCACGAAGTGGACGGTGTATGATTACCGCGAAGCCGTCCCCCTATTTACCTAGACTCAAACCTTGTCCGGGGACTGGCCCTAAGGGACCAAACGTGACGCTTATAGTTGGTATAAAAACCACTGATTCTGTGGTTCTCGCAGCAGAGACGGAAGAGTCTGCCGGAATCACTGCGAAACGCAACATTTTCAAGTTAAGGCGCATTGAAGGGCCAGATTGGGTTGTTGTAGCTGGCGGTGCTGGTGATTCGGTGATCGTGGAGAACGCGACGCGACGCATTCGTTGGGCATTGGCAGATTGCTCCGATTTAACAGAACAGAAACTAGGGGATATTCTGGATCAGGTTCTTGCAACTGTGTATGGGAAATACATAGACACAGACAAGCGACCTGAGGGGATTTCGCTGATGCTTGGAGCCAGCATCAGGAATGAACTTTACTTGGTGACGACCCAAAAGCGCACATTTCAGTTTCATGATGACTACGCCTACGCTGGATTGGGCGCGGACTTAGCGATCTACTATTTGGATAATCTGTTTTCTGATATTCGTGACTGGAAGGATGCAACAAGAGTATGCGGGTTTGTCTTAATGGAAGCAAAGAAGACTGCTCAGTACTGTAGTGGCAAGACGCAAATATATACGGTGCAGTTACCGCCGCAGCCGCGATGGAGATCGCTTGGCAAAGGAACATTTGTTGAAATTGAGAATGTTTGCAGCGGCCTAGTCTCGCACACAGTTTCCTCTGGGATCATGAAGGAACTGCGAAGAGTTGATGTCAGCATAGCGGTAGACGAATTTGGTGATTACGAAGAAGAGAAACGACCTAAGCCGTCAAGCGCTCGAAAGTCAAAGGGTCAGCCGTAATCATATGGCGCAGCGTATCAATGAACAGATCGGGATTCTTCCGGCGATTGAAGCGGAAGGTCATTTCGTCCAAGTAGGCCGCGAGATGTTTGGCGCTGATGCGATGCCATGTTCCGAGGATGCCGCGCTTCAAGAGCGAGAACGCCGACTCAACCGTGTTCGTGTGGATGTCGCCTTCGACATAGACCTTCGACTTATGCTTGATTGTCTTATGCCGACCGGAGAACGGAGTGTCGCGGAAAGCTGTGGGGTAGGCGTTCAATTCGTCGGTCACGATTACATCTACATCTTCGCTCACCGTGTCTCGCACATACTGGGCCAGCGTTCCGGCTTTGATATCTTGCGCGTGAAAGAACCGGAGATCACCGCCGCGTTGACGGATGCCGACCACAATCTGCTTTTTGCAATCCCCATGACCGGGCTTGCGGTAAGTCTTTTCACTTGCCCCGATATACGTTTCGTCAACCTCAACCGTCCCATCCATCATCGGGCGTTCAACGTCAGTCATCGCCTTGCGGATTCTATGGCAGAGATACCACGCAGTTTTGTAGCTCCCGATGCTAAGAGTTCGCTTGATCTGGTTCGCGGAGATTCCCTTCCGCGCTTCGACGAGAAGCAGGACAGCCATGAGCCAAGTTTCCAGCGGCAGATGCGTGTCGTGAAAGATTGTCTGCGTCGTCACGCTAAACTGGTAGTGGCACTCAGCGCATTCAAACTTCGCGTACTCGGCCAGATCAAAAATGTTCTTGCTCTTGCAGCGAAGGCACTCAACGCCGTAAGGCCAGCGGAGTTTCTTCAACAGAGCGCGGCACTGTTCGTCCGTGGAATACATGTGAGTGAGGTCATTGAGAGTCATGGCTAGCAAACCTCCGAAGCGGGAGAAGCACCCATTGGATCGGATTCCGACGCGGAAACTGGCGGCAGGAGTTCGGAAGCAACTTCTGAGCAGGATTGAGGAGCGAGAGCAGGAATTGAAGGCTGGCAAACCAAAGAGGCCGCGATAGTTAGCTCGACCATGCGTAGACTATAGCACTATGAGCATACTTCGTAAAGTGAATAATCGTGAGTGAAACTCGTGCCCTTCCCGGTTTATTCCGCGCGGAGTTTTTCAGTATCCTGTTCAGCCGGGCGCCCCATGTCTCGCCGCATTTGAGAGACATGGGAATGAGCAAATGAAATATCCCCTAATTCTCGGCTGCGACAACCGGCAGAGCGGCTGCGGCGCAAAGAACGCTATCACAAGGCCGCCGGGCTGCCGGAGGAGGGCCAGAAGAGCCGGGCGGGAAGAAAAATGCGCGTACGAGGCCGGGAACCATGTTCCCGGTGTACTGTAAAACGCGCAGCCATCCGGCCATCAGACCCCGGCGGCTGAGATAGTCATGGAAGGCCGGTCTTAGCAGCCCACGGCAGAAGTCGAAGCGATGAGGAGAATCATCCCACACGGCGAAAGAAGAGTTCTCACGCGCCCTCTTCAGCCCCTGGGGTGGGTTTTTGCCGCCGCCCCGCTGTCCTTCCCTCTTCCCGCGCAAAAGGCGCGCGAGAAATGGGGCACCCAGCTTTTTCCCGTTTCGGAGCCTTAGGCTACCATCAGATTGCAAAGACGCAAATGAAACATCCCCTGATTCTTGGCTGCGGCAACCGCCAGCGCGGAGACGATGCGGCCGGCATCCTGGCGGCGGAGCGGTTGGGTGCGCTCGGCATTGCGGCTGAAGTGTGCGCCGGGGAAGCTTCGGAGCTCATGGATGCATGGAGCGGCGCCGATGACGTAATCGTGATTGATGCGGTTGTTTCCGGCGCTCCCGCGGGCACGGTACACCTGTGGGATGGGCAGCATCCGCCCGCGTTCGCTACGTCGGCCGGATCGACCCATGGTCTTGGGGTAGTCCAGGCAATCGAATTGGCGCGAGCTCTGGGCTGTCTTCCCACGCGGCTGCGAGTGTACGGAATTGAGGGACGAAGATTTGAAATTGGAAGCGAAGTTTCTCCGGAAGTGGAACGGGCGATCGAGCAGGTCGTGAGGCGAATTGCGGCGGGGCCAGGTATCCCCAGATAGCCCTATGCTGTGCCCGCGTTGGTCAATGCTTCTAGGGCATCGGCGAGCGTAGGGAACAAGAGCAGCACGTTCTCTATTTTGGTAATTTCGAAGACCTTTTGCACGCGCTTATTCACACCGGTGAGGGCGACGCGGCGTCCGGCCTTTGCACAGGAAGTGCAGGCGCTGACCAACGAACCCAATCCTGCAGAGTCAAGGTAGGGAACGCCGGAGAAATCGAGAATCACCGTGGGAGCATCTTCACGGCGGATTGCATTCAGGAAAGGAGCAGCGTTGTCCATAGTGAGCGGTCCGCGAAAGCTCAACACTCCGCGGTCGAGGCGCTCGACTTGCAATGGCTCCGAAGGCATGGACCAGAGATTCTAGGGCAGATGGTACGGCGGGTTCAAGATGCACGAAAGGCCCTCGCTGCTCAGCGAAGTGTCGATCCCAAAGTGCATATCCTCCCGGGAAACTATATTTGCGGATTTTCTTGCGTTTTCTTGCGCAGAATTGCTCCCGTGAAGCCATAAGCTGTTACGATGCTTGTAACGGCGCGTGGGGAGATCGGCGACAAGAAGCAGTGCAAGTTAACGGCAGCATCCAGAGCTCTCGCTCAGGCGGTTTCGAAAAACATCCCAAGGGAGTTCGGGCTCGAGTCTTGCTGAGCTCGGTCTTCGGTCCGTTTGCGCAGGACGACGAGTTCGGGAGCCGCTCCATCAACCCGATGGAGCTTTATCACAATCAGGTCACACGCGCTCAGGGCGGCTTCTCGCTGCGCATGTTTCATCGCTCCTGGGGAATCATGCTGATCCAGGAAAACATTTCTGCGCCCTGCGCCGTGCTCGACTTTCCCACGCGCGACGATTTCGCGCGCGAGCTCAAAGCGCACCGCTACGACATTGTCGGCATCTCCGCGATCATCACGAACGTGGGCAAGGTGCGTGAGATGTGCCGCATGACGCGCGAGCTATCGCCACAGGCGACGATTGTTGTGGGCGGACATGTAACGGCCATTCCAGGAATCGAAACCATGATCGACGCCGACCACTTCGTGCGCGGCGAGGGCGTTTCCTGGATGCGGCGCTATCTGGGCGAGGACGAGACTGCGCCCATCCGCCACCCGGCTATCGTCTCGGGCCTGCGGACGCGCATTATGGGCATTCGCCTGCCGGAGCGCAAGGGCACGACGGCGGCCACGATCATTCCATCCGTGGGCTGCCCCATGGGGTGCAACTTCTGCACCACGTCCTCGTTTTTCGGCGGCAAGGGCAAGTTCGTCAATTTCTTCGAAACGGGCGACGATCTGTTTGAAGTGATGAGCCACATGGAAGATGAGCTCAAGGTGCATTCGTTTTTCGTGATGGATGAGAATTTCTTGCTGCATCGGGAGCGCGCCATGCGCTTGTTGGCGCGGATGAAAGAAGCGGGAAAGAGCTGGACGATGTCAGTCTTCGCCTCAGCTAACGCCATCCGCAAATACGCCATGCAGGAGTTGGTCGACCTGGGCGTGTCGTGGTTGTGGATGGGGCTGGAATCTCCCCACACCAGCTACAGCAAGCTGCAGGGTACGGACACGCTGCAACTCGCGCGCGAACTGCGCGAGCACGGAATTCGTGTGCAGGGATCGACCATCATCGGGCTGGAGCACCACACGCCCCAGAACATCATGGCCGAGATCGAGCACGCAGTCGCGCACAATACCGACTTTCACCAGTTCATGCTGTATACGCCTGTGCCCGGCACTCCGCTGTATCAACAGATCGCGGCGGAAGGCCGGTTGCTGGACGTGGACTGGGCTGATATCCACGGCCAGTACAAGTTCAATTTTGAGCACGCGGCCATCTCCCGCGACGATTCGAAACGCTTTCTCGACTGGGCTTTCTGGCGCGACTTCGAGCTGAACGGGCCCAGCCTGTACCGCATCGCGCAAACCTTGCTCACCGGCTGGAAGCGCTACAAAGACTGGCCAGACGCGCGCGTGCGCGAACGCTTTGCGAGCGAAATGCACCGGCTGAGCGGCGTCTACAGTTCGGCGCTGTGGGCCATGGAAAGGCAATTCCGCAAGGTGAACGCCAACGTCAGCGAGCAGATTCGCGCCCTGCGGGGCGAGTTCAAGAAGGAATCGGGAATCGTTTCGCGAATGATGCCCGCGTTGCTTGGCCCGGTGCTTCTATGGACAACGCGGCGCGAAGAGCGCCGCCTGGCGCGGGGCAAGACCTACGAGCCGCCGACGATTCTGGAGCGGAGGAATTGGGTGGAGGCGTAGTCCGGCACTTCACATACCCGCTATCCCGTCCTGCGCGCCGAGAGCATGCTCAGAATCTCCCGCAGGCCCTGGCGGATGTTTTGAATCTCCGCGGTGGATTGCGACGGGAACGGGATGGCGGCTTGCGTCTTATCGGGCTTAGTCTCAGCGCGCAACTGCTGGCGGGCGCCGGCGATGGTGAATCCCTGCTCGTAGAGCAGCTGCTTGATGCGCAGCACGCTCTCGACGTCGCGCTTGCGGTACATGCGCTGGCCCGTGCTGCTTTTGACCGGCTTCAGTTGCGGGAACTCGGACTCCCAGAAACGCAGCACGTAGGCCGGGAGCCGGCACAACGTGGCCACTTCCCCGATGCGGAAATAGAGCTTGTCGGGGATCAGGACTTCGTCCGCCTTGTGTTTGCCCGCGCTCTTTTTCCTGGCAGCCATGGCTCGCATTCCGGCAAAATCGTTGCGCCCTATTGTGACACAGCCGTGAGAAATTGGTCGCGGAGATTTTTTCAATCCGAGCGATGAGCTGTGCAACCCTAAAGACGGACCTCAACGGCTGAAGGATTGCACTCATAGCTCACTGCTCAAACGGAAAGCCTCTCAAGAGGTGCTTCTCCTGAGAGGCCGGTGAAACTCGTGTGTGCGAGATGTCGTCTCGCCAGCGGTTAGTGTTTCTTCTTCTTTGCCTTCTTCTTGGTTGCCATGAAGGTTCCTCCGTAAACGATTTTCCCTTGCAAGAGTTGTGACTCGGGGCCCTTGTATCTGAAATCCCAACCCTACTTGTGGTAGGGGATGACCTACTAACCCCAGATATTGCGGCACTGCAAACGCAGTGTCAACAGAATTCTGCAGTTTGGCACAGAATTTCTTTCGAGCCCCCTCAGCCGTTTGAACGATATCGGTGAGCGAGGTTCAACCGTGGCAATCGTACCGTGTTGCGGAATGGGCGCCCTCAGCCGGCGGAGGTGGCTGCGGCGGCGAAGCGGGGAGCTATTGGCAGAGCGGAAATCAACTTGCGGGTGTAGGGATGCGAGGGGCTATTGAAGAGGTCCGCCGTGGTGCGGCACTCTACGATTTTGCCCTCTTCCATGACGGCCACGCGCTGGCTGATGGTGGCTACCGAGAGCAGGTCATGAGAGATGTAGAGGATGCCGATGCCCAACCTGCGGCTCAGCTGAGAGAATAGCTGGAGGATTTCTGATTGCGTGATGATGTCCAGTGCGCTAGTGGGCTCGTCGGCGATCAGCAGCGAGGGACGATGCAATATGGCCATGGCGATGAGCACGCGCTGCGCCTGGCCGACACTAAGCTGAGCGGGATATCTGCGGAGGAATTCCTGGTCCGCATGAAGGCTGACGTTCTCCAGACTCTGCGCCACAGCCTGATCTCGCTCCGCGCGCGACGAACGCTGGTGAGCGTTCCAGGCTTCTTCCAACTGCGTGCCAATGCGAAGCGCAGGATTCAAAGACGAAATCGGGCTCTGCAGAACCAACGAGATTTCCCGACCGCGCAGCGAGCGCATTTCCCGTTCCTTGAGCGTCATGAGGTCACGACCGTTGAATAAGATCGACCCCTCGGCTTCGGCGTTCTTCAGGTAGAGCAACTTCAGGATCGCTAGAGCGAGCGTGCTCTTGCCACAGCCGCTCTGCCCGACCAGTCCCATGATCTCGCCGCGACGAAGCTCGAGCGCGACATCGCGCAGGACGCGGGATTTGGCCGGATAACTAACCGAGAGCCGGAGCGACAAGAGCGGCTGCGCATCCATTAGGGGTTCCTGGCCACCACGTTGTCCACCGTGAGCTCGTCGATGTTCCAATACACCTGCGGCCGCAGAACAACTGGGTGGGCATTGTGCACTTTGGCGGACACGGCCGACATAGCGTTCTTGTTCACCAGATAAATGAACGGTTCCTGCTGCCAGACGATCTCCTGCACTCTGTCTACAGCCTGCTTGCGCTTCTTTACATCGAGCGTGGAGGCCTGTTCATGCATCAGGCTGTCAATTTCCGCCTCCCAGGCGGTTGCGGGCGTTTTCTGGCTGGGATTCCATTGGTGATTCTCCGCCGAACTGAGCCAGACGTTCATTTGCGAGTTCGGATCGAGATCGTTGTTGACCAGACCGAGCAAACAGGCTTCGTAATCGAAGGTGCGAGTGATGCGCTCGATGAGCGAGGGGAAATCCTGGGTGACCACGTTGGCGCGCATGCCAACTGCGGCAAGATCCTGCTGGATCATGGTCGCCATGCGTTCGCGATACTTGTTGCCGGCATTGGTGATGATGGAGAATTCGACGAGGTGGCCAGTGCGATCGCGGAGGGCGCCGTCCTGGATGCGGAAACCATCTTGAGCGAGCAAGTGCAGCGCGGCCTTCTGGTCGAACGCGTGCGGCTGCAGGCTGGAGTTGAACCAGAACTTGTTGGCGGGAGATATCCAGCTCACCGCCGGACGAGCATGGCCGCGGAAAACCACGCGCGCCAGATCCTCGCGATTGATGGCCTCGGACACTGCACGACGGAAGTTCGTGGACGTGAACCACGCTTTCTTGTAGTCAGGCAGCGGGGAGCTCGCGACCTGGTTGAACCACATCTGCTCGGAGTCGAGCGATACACCGGCATCGTAAGCCATGGCGGGGGCTTGGGTGACGAGCTTGTCGAAGTACTCGGCATCCAGGGAGTTGATAAAGTCGACTTCTCCCCGCACCAGGCGGAGCATCTCGATGTCGCGGTTTTCCTGGATGTCGAGCCGGACGGAAGCAATATAGGGCAGCGGATGGCCGCCAGCGTCGTGCTTCCAATAGTTCGGATTGCGCTGGAGCAGGAGGCTGGAACCGGCTTTGTACTCGGCCACGTAATACGGTCCCAGCACCGCCATTTCTTTCTTTGGCGACCTGGCCGACATGATTGCCACCTGGTCAAAAAGTTTGTCCAGGCCGACGACCGGCGCGGGGAATGTGATCGTAATCTCGTTTGCTCCGTTTGCCTTTGTGACGACCTTCCCTTCGCCCGACCGGAAAGAATCCCCGGTGGGCGAATGGAGCGCCGGATCCATCAGTTGCTGGATCGTGAATGCCACGTCCTCAGCCGAAAACGGTGTGCCGTCGGAAAAGCGCAGACCGGTGCGCAGTGTGAAGCTGATGGTCTTGCTGTCTTGGCTCACCTTCCAGGACTCGGCCAGTTCAGGCTCCAGTTGCTGGGTCTGACGGTTCAAGCGCACGAGCACGCCGCCTGTTAAATAGCGAACTGTCTCGGAGGCGTCATCGGCCATGAGCGCCGGGTTGAAGGTTTTGGGTTCCGCGTGCAGACAGAACCGCAACTGATTTTCGGACTGGGCGTTGGCGCGAGCGACGCTGAGAACGGCGCACAGCACAAGAGGAACGAAACGAAAGAAGCGCTGGCTCATACCGGAAGCTCCTGTTTCTGCAAAGCGAGATGAAAGCAACTGACCACGACGATAAAGAGAATCAAGGGAACAAACTGCCAGGGCTGCGCAGAGAAGGTTGAGAAACTCTCCAACTCGCGCAGAAGGCTGCCCCAAGAGGGAAGCGGTTCGGCCACGCCCAGGCCGAGGATGCCCAGATTGGCCTCGGCCAAGATGAATACCGGGATCGAGATCCAGAATTGCGCGTAGAGCACCGGCTTCAGATTCGGCATGACGTGGCGCGCGATCAGGCGCAAACCCCAAGAGCCGGTCGAGCGAGCCTGGAGGATGAAATCGGAACGGCAGATGGTGCGGGCATCGGAGCAGGTCATTCGTGCGGCTGCCGCCCAACCCAGGCACCCGAGCAAAGCAAACGTAATCAGAACTGAGGCCAGAGGCGACACGTTGAGTGGGAGCAGGGCGCGTACGGTAATGAGCAAGAATAGCCAGGGCAGAGAGAGGAACAAATCGGTAGCCGCCATCACGCAGCGTTCCCACCAGCCGCCGAGAAAGCCGGCCGTCCCGCCGATCACCGCTGCCAGCAGACTGGAAAGCAAAGCCGCGGCTGGCGCCAGAAAAAGCGAAACGCGCGTGCCAAAGAGCAAACGGGAAAAACGATCGCGTCCCAAATCATCCGTGCCTAAGAGATGCTGACGAGAAGGCGCCGCGTCGGGCAAATCGCGGAACTGATGGGCGTAGGATGCGGGCGCGATGAAGTCGGCCAGCAGGCACATGGCCCCGATGACGACCAGGAACGCAACAGCCACTATGCGGGCCCACTTCATGCTTCACCTCTGCGTCGGGAGTTCGCCAACAGATCGGAGGCGGAATTGGCCAGCAGGGTGAGCATCGTGACAACCATGGTTAAAGCGACGAGAAGTTCAAGGTCGCGTCCCAGCGCGGCTTTCCAGGCAAGCTGGCCGACACCCGGCAGGTCGCACAGGGCTTCCACGGGAATTGCAGCCGCAAACGCTGTGCTCACCGAGACTCCCGCCAGAGCCAGCAATTGCGGGGCAGAGACCGGCAGGATGTGCCACACAAGTGTGCGAACGCTGCCAAGGCCCTTGGCCTTTGCGGTCAGAACGTGGGGAAGTGATGCGCTGCGAGTCAGGAGATTGCGCGCGTAGCGGAAGATCTTGGGGAATACGATCAAGCCGAGAACCAGGCGCCCCGGCGCACTGGCGATTACGAACAGAATTGCCAGAACCGCGGCGGGCATGCAGAGGAAAATTCCCGCCAGCAGACTAGATAGCAGGTCGACGCACCAACTCCTCGACATCACGCTGATGATGGCCAGCGCCAGGCCCAGCGTCCATCCCAGAGCCAATCCGAGCCCGACAGATTTCAGGGTTTCCGGCAGACGGTCAGCCAAAAGGCAACTCACCGGCTGTTGCAGCGTCCGTGAAGTACCGAGGTCTCCCTCTGCGAGCCGGCTCAAGTAATGAAGGTAGAAACCCGGCAGGCTGTCGTGGTTGGCGTGAGATTGCCGCAGTGCCTGGATGCTCTTCTGGCTGAGACGGCTGTCGAGCTCTTCCTCATCCACGCCAAAGCCGGGCGCGAGGCGGACGAGCGTGGCCCCGAGGAAGCCGCCGAGCAGCAGCGTGATCAGGAGTTTGGCTCCGTGTTTGGCGAGTGTGCGCACGGAAAGGTGCTCCGAAGACTGAGATCCCACTATGACTCATATCAGCTAGGTGGCGTAACAACAATGAAGTGTGGATGCTTCCCCCAAACTTTCGTAACTCTGGGAAAGACGGTTCGCGGAGGCAGCGCGCGCTTGGCGCGTAGTCCGGCGGCGAAGCTTTATTTTGCCGAGGCGGAAAGAGGCTTCTTGGCCGCAGACGCCACTGGGATTTCAGAACTCTGGTGGTGCACTTGCTTAAACACATACATCCTGCGGTCGGCCTCAGCCAGGAGCTTCTCCGCATCTTCGCCGTCCTGTCCGTAGAACGCCGTTCCTACGCTGAGAGACAGCAGGTTCTTGCCGCAGATCTGATGGCCGGACCGTTGCGCCAGAGTTCCCAGAAGGATAGCTTTTTCGTTTACCGCACTTTGCGTGATGTTAGGAGCGATGATCACAAACTCGTCTCCACCCATGCGGGCCACGTAGTCATATTCGCGGCACACCTCGCGCAGCAAGTCGGCAAACAGCTTGAGTACCTTGTCACCCTCGGAGTGGCCATAGCTATCGTTGATCTGCTTGAACCCGTCCATATCGCACACCATGACGGCGACGCTCGAATGCTCGCGTCTGCAGCGCGCCAGTTCCTGATCGAGATGCATAAACAACGAGCGCGCGTTGGGCAGGCCGGTCAGATAGTCGGTAGTGGCCGAGCTCTCCGCTTGGCGGAACTTCAGAGCATTTTCAATCGAGAGAGCCACCTTCGATGTAATGGCCTGAAGGATGCGCAAGTGTTCCGTCGTAAAAGCATCCGCCTCAACCTTGTACAGCGCCAGCACGCCGACAATCTGATTGATGCCTTCCAAAGGCACGGCCAAGGCGGAGCAGAGATCGGTCGACGGTTTTGGGTCGGAGTCGTATCCCGGCTCGACCCGTGGATTTCCATTCAGAATGGGCTTCGCGTTGCGAGCTACCCAACCACAAAGCCCCTCTCCCACCGGAATCTCCAGGGCGGAAAAGGCGCGAAAATTGTCGCCGCTAACGAATTCCGGCAGCAGACTATTGCCCTTGAGGACGAACCCGACGAACGAATCGTAGGGGATGAGCTTCCGCAGCCTGACGGAGACCAGGGACAGAGTTTCGTCCAGGCTGAGCGAATTACCCAACTCCTGGCTGAGTTCGAAAAGAGTCTGCGCTTCCTGGCGAGCAGACGCGATGGAAGAGAGGAAATCCATTTGGTTTCCAAGACCCTGGCTGGAGCTCTGCTCGAAGCCAGCCGCCGGTTTTTCACCGCGGTCCACGCTATGGGTAGCGGCTTCCTTCGGTTCTCCTGCGGACTCGAGTGCAAGTTTCTCCAGCTCCATGTAGCGCCGGTGGAGAATTGCAACCACTCGCGGGTCGAAAGACTTGCCCGACTGCTCCGCAACCTCCTGCATGGCCCGGTCCAGTGGCAGAGCCTTGCGGTACTGCCGGTCCGATGCCAGGGCGTCGAGGCAATCCACTACCGCCAAGATGCGGGCGCCGACAGGGATCTGTTCTCCTTTGAGTCCGTCGGGATAGCCAGTGCCATCCCACTTTTCATGATGCGCCCTCACGACCGGGGCTACGGGATAGGGGAAAGCGACTTTTTCCAGGATTTCCGCGCCCACCACAGGATGAATCTTGATCTTCTCGAATTCCTCTGGCGTCAACCGGCCAGGCTTGTTGACGATGTGGTCGGGTACGGCGAGCTTGCCTACATCGTGCAGCAAGGCAGCAGCGCGTAGAGCATCGATCTCCTCTTCCGACAGGCCGAGTTCCTTGGCGATTTCGACCGCATAGGTGCGCACGCGGTGCAGATGGCTGTGTGTGGTGTGATCCTTGGCGTCGATGGCGAGGGCCAGCGCCTCGATCGTCCGCAGATGGAGTGCGGAGACTTGTTCGACGTGCCGCTTCTCCGCCTCCACATGGGCCTTCTCGATCTCGACCCGAGTCTTCTCGTTTTCCAGACGCTGCAGGTATAGCCGATAGGAGCGGTAGATCCAGTACACGACGGGCAAAATCAGAAGCGAGCTCTGCCAGCCCACATGCCGGTTCAGAAAATCGACCAGCCCCACCATGGCCGCTCCGACCAGATAGTAAGGAAATGACCAGAAGTAGGTTTCCGCCCAGATTCCGCGCAGCGACTTGTGTTCCGCCAGCGCGATCGCCAACGCGACCGGGATGGTGTTGCTGAGGAAATACGTACAAGTAGCCGTGCCCAGCATTAAAGGCAAACTGTGTCGGAGCGGCGCCGCGGAGAACCGGTAGGCAAAGTACGTCAAGCAAATAGCATTCGCCGTCATGCCGATGTTGAACACCACCTTCGCCAAGTCCAGCTTGTGTTTTGGTTTCCACAGGCTTTGGACCAGGGCTGCTGCGCAACCAAGGACGAGGGTTTCCGGCAACGAGAGTTCCGCGACACCCAGCAGCACGAAAAGGAAGTGCACCGACATGGTGCCTTCTATGCCGGGCAAAACCACCTTCATGGTGGAGGCCAGCAGCGCCACCGAGAGATAGCATGCAAAGCGCAGCACGTCGGTGGAATGCCAGTGGAGCAGGGCCGTCGTCAGCACCACAGCCGCAACCACTGCAGTAACGGCGATGTATGCCTTGGCTCGTATAGGCATGGAAAGAACCATTTTAGTTCGCGGACCCGGCGGCCACGATACTTCCCCGAGGTCCGGCCATTACCTTGGTTTTGCCCCTGCTTCCCGAGTCTCGTCCACGCTTAAGCTATAGTCCTATCCAGAATGAACGATGCACGGGAGTTGCCAACGGTAGGGCGGGATCCAAGCCGCCGCAAACAAGGCAAGCTGCAGACTGCCGCTGGGCCGCGAATGAGACAGTCTGTCCCGAGCAAGCCAGCTCTGAGCCAAGCCGAATTCCAATTTCGGCCGATTACTAAAGTGACCATAGAAACAGTCTCAGAGGCTAGTTGCTGCGCGGCAACTATGCCATGCTTGGCACGATGCCCCCTTTGCGCAGGAGTGGAGGAGAGCGTCTGCACGAGAGTCTCGCGGAATCTCTTTCAATGGAATGACCACGCCCGCCACTTTCGAAAATCCCGCCGACGGCTCTCGCTTCATCGTGGCCAGCGACACTATGCGCAAGTTCATGGCCATGGTCGAGAGAGTAGCCCGCCATGTCGGGAGCGTACTAATCCTGGGCGAAACCGGTACCGGCAAAGAGATGACGGCACACACCATTCACGGTCTTTCCTTGCGCTGCGGCAAGCCATTCGTAGAGATCAATTGCGCGGCCCTTCCCGAGAATCTGGTCGAAAGCGAATTATTCGGTTATGAAAAGGGGGCTTTTAGCGGCGCCGACTCGGCCAAGCCGGGCCTGTTTGAGATGGCGCACGGGGGCACGATCTTCCTGGACGAAATTGGAGAGCTCGACCTGAGAATCCAGGTAAAACTCCTGCGCGTGCTGGATCGAGCGCCTTACTATCGGCTGGGAGGCCATCGCAAGATTACTTCGGATGTGCGCGTCGTCGCCGCTACCAATCGCGATCTGAAAGGAGAAGTAAGTTCTGGTCGATTCCGCAAGGATCTCTATCATCGCCTGAGCCAGTTTGAGCTTTGCGTGCCTCCTTTGCGCGAGCGCCCGGAAGATATCGAGGCTCTGGCCAAGCATTTCCTGGCACAGATGGGGCAGGGTCTCAAGTTCTCCCTCGAAGCCTTGCAGGTACTCCAGGCCTATGAGTGGCCGGGGAACGTACGCGAACTCCAGAACGTCGTGAACAAGGTCGCGGTATTGGCGTCCAGCGCCGAGATTGGACCATGCGAGCTGCGCGCCGAACTTACCGTTACCGAACCGCTTGCCGAGGAAGAGGAACGCGATTCAGAGTCTGCGACGCAACTGGACAGCTTGGAAGCCCAGGCCATCAAAACGGCCTTGCAGAGGACTGGCGGCCATCGCGGCCGGGCTGCGGAGCAACTCGGCATCTCACGCCGAACTCTCAGTCGAAAACTGCGGCAGTATGGATTTCTTGCCGCTCGGCAGCCTACGGTTGAACTGGGGACGTTGAGCAACGAACAGCAGCGGCACTTTCGCACCCCGGTTTGGTTCCCGGTGGCGCTTCAAACTGCCGCAGGCCTCGATCTCAGCTGCACCGCCACCAATTTGAGTTTGAGCGGCATGGGGCTGGAGGGTTTGACCGCGGTTTTGGACCAGCAGTCTGAACTGCGTGTTCGCTTTCAGCTTCCCGATTCTAAGGGCAATGTTGTTGAGGTACGGGCCCGCTTGGCATGGGGCGGCGCACACGGGCGCGCGGGCATCGCCTTCGTGGAGGTTCAGCCCGCAGTTCATCAGGAAATCAGCCGTTGGCTCCGCCAGAAGATGACGGACGAAGGCTGGAGGGTTCAGCCCACGGAACCGGCCCACCCAGAAACGGGGAATCGCAAAGGACGTGCCGCTTCGGCCGGGCAGTGAGTAGACCGCCACTGGCCTAAAGCCCGTCTTTTTCCTCAACCTCGCAATCTGCGCGGCAGCGTGCTCCTGCCCTGAAGGGCGCGTGTCTCCGTCAAGTCCCCGCCGTTCACTGTTTTTCCCCTTGCGAATCCGATATTCCACTCGTAACCAGCCAGCCGTTACGATCGAGGAGTCACATTAGTGGCACACTGGCGCATCCTGGGACAGGCTGTCCCCAATGGCGGGTGCATTCCTTCCTTTGGGGCTTTGCATTCAACGACTTACAAGCGAGCCTTATGGAATCGGGCGTGCACTAATAGTGTCGTTCTAATGATGCGGACTTTCCGCGTCCGGAGAATCATAGAGCATGAAAGCAATCATAAGTCTGCTTCCCCTGATCGCTGGAATCGCGCTCTCGGCGAGCGCGAGCGACAAAATCGCGCCCGACGCGCCAAAAAGTGGCAATCAATCCGTCCATGTTATCGTCCAGTTCACGACCACACCAACGCAGCGACATTGGGACAAGGTGGCCCAACACGGCGGCACGGTTGTGGAGGATCTGTCGCTAGTCAAGGCGCTGCACGCATCCATGACGCCAGCACAGCTGCGCGGTCTGGCGTCCGACCCGGAAGTCGCTCACATTTCGCTGGATCACAGTCTGAGTGGAATGCTCAACAATGCCGCTCCGGCGGTGAATGCGCCCTATGCCTGGGCCCAAGGCCTGGACGGCAGCGGCGTCGCCGTGGCGGTGATTGACAGCGGCATCCAAGACACGGCGGACCGAGGCACTGTCGCCCCCACAGCTGCCCACCCGGTTCTAGCCTTGTTGGCGAGCATTATTGGCAGTCCTGATCTGAACGTGCCGAACACTGTGAAAGCCAGGGTGGTTTACAGCCAGACTTGGGTGAACGACGGATATGGCGCGCTGGACATGTACGGACACGGCACGCACGTTGCTGGCATAGTCGCTGGCGACGGCTCCCGCTCAACCGGTTCTCAATACACCAAGACTTTCAAGGGAATTGCGCCTGACGCCAATCTCGTGAATCTGCGCGTTCTCGACAGCACTGGAATGGGAACCGACAGCGGGGTGATCTCCGCCATCAATACCGCGATTCAACTGAAGAGCCAGTACAACATCCGCGTGATCAACTTGTCTGTGGGACGGCCTGTGTACGAAAGCTACACGGTCGATCCGCTCTGCCAGGCGGTCGAAGCGGCTTACAAAGCTGGAATCGTCGTGGTTGTCGCCGCCGGAAACGATGGCCGAGACAACTCGCTCGGCACCGACGGATACGGCACAATCACGGCCCCCGGCAACGATCCTTACGTCATCACGGTTGGAGCGATGAAATCCATGGGAACTCCAACCCGCACCGACGATCTGATCGCGACCTACAGCTCCAAAGGGCCGACTTCCATTGACCATATTGTGAAGCCTGACATCGTGGCTCCTGGCAATCGCCAGGTGTCGCTCCTCGGCTGGGGTGCGAGCCTGACTTCTACGTATTCACAGAACGTGGTTCCTCTCGGTTACTACTACAGCACCGCGATCAGCGGGAACTCGCCCTGGTACTACACCATGAGCGGAACCAGCATGTCCACGCCGGTAGTCAGCGGCGCGGTCGCCTTGCTGCTCCAGGCGCAGCCCAGCCTGACGCCGGATCAGGTGAAGGCTCGTTTGATGTTAACGGCATACAAGACGTTCCCAACCACAAGCAGCTACACAGATCCGAGCACAGGTATCACGTACACCGATCAGTATGACGTTTTCACGATCGGCGCCGGTTACCTCGACATTCAGGCAGCTCTGACCAGTACTGCTGTGAGCACGGGCGTTGCGGAATCACCCACGGCGGAGTACGACCCAACAACTAACAGCGTCTACTTCGTGCAGAATTCCTCGGCGTTGTGGGGCAGCTCGGCCATGTGGGGCGCCTCTAATGTCTGGGGAAACAATGTTTTTGTCGGCAGCCAGTCGGCGATGTGGGGCAGCGCCGCGCTTTGGGGGAGTTCGGCCATGTGGGGAGCCAGTACGACGCAGGGTTTCAGCGCCATGTGGGGCAGCTCGGCCATGTGGGGAGCGAGCACCTCCGACGACACGGAGTCGGTCGACATTCTGATTAACGGCGACAACTAGCAGCATTTCGCGCTGTGCAGAGAAAAATGAACGGCATTCGGTTTCTGAAGAAGTGAGGATTAGGAATATGAAATCAACGGGGATCAGCAAATTCATGCGGGCGTCACGGAGCTTGCTAGCTTTGAGCCTGATGTTGACGGCGAGCTTCGCCTTTGGGCAGTTCGGGAAGATGTCTGCCGATTTGAAAAACCTGCCCGAGGGAAAGCTGGTGGATGTGATCGTGCAGTATCGGATCACGCCGACCCAAGCGCACTTCGACCAGGTCCGGGCCATGGGCGGTTCACTGCGCTGGGATTTGCGCGGCATGAAGGCAGGCGCGTTTCGCATACCTGCGGGAATGCTTTCCGTGCTGGCGAATGATCCGAACGTTGTGCATATCTCTCCGGATCGGCCGGTGCAGGCCTCGACCTATTCCAATAATCCAGACTTCTATGAGTCGGCGGTGCTCGTGCAGTCGGCCTGGAATCAATACGACGGAAGCGGCGTCGGCGTCGCCATCATCGATAGCGGAATCACTAACAACGGTGAGTTCGGCTCCCGCATCCTCTACAACCAGAGTTTCGTGAGCGGCCAAACCTCCACGGCTGACGCCTATGGACACGGAACCCACGTCGCCGGCATCGTCGCGGGCGGCGGCCTCAACTCAACGGGTTCGAACTTCTCCCGGACCTTCGTGGGCGTGGCGAACAACGCCAATCTCATCAACCTTCGAGTTCTCGACCAGAACGGCTCCGGCACCGACAGCGCTGTAATTGCTGCTATTCAGCAGGCGATCGCTCTGAAGAGCACGTACAACATCCGCGTCATCAATCTCTCGCTCGGCCGCGGAGTCTTCGAAAGTTATACGCAGGACCCCTTGTGCCAGGCAGTTGAGTCGGCCTGGAAGGCGGGCATCGTAGTGGTAGTCGCAGCTGGAAACAACGGCCGCAACAACGCCGTCGCCACGAGCGGGTACGGCACGATCAACGCTCCCGGCAACGATCCTTATGTCATCACTGTGGGCGCGATGAAGCCGGAGGGGACACCGGATCGAGCCGACGATCTGATCGCCAGCTACAGCTCGAAAGGGCCGACCTTGTTCGACCACATTGTGAAGCCGGACCTGGTTGCCCCGGGCAACTATGTCATCTCGGTGCTGGCTTCCACCAGCGCCACGCTCTACAGTTCCCAGAACTCCATTCCAACCAATTACTACAACAGCCAGGGCAGTACGGCAGCTTCCACGGCGTACTTCAAGCTGAACGGCACGAGCATGGCTGCTGGAGTGGTGAGCGGAGCAGCCGCTCTCCTGCTCGAGAAAACTCCGACGCTCACGCCTGATCAGATCAAAGCGCGCTTGATGAAAACGGCGTACAAGACTTTCCCGTCGTCCAGCACGGCGACGGATCCGAGCACTGGTCTAACCTACACGGACCAGTACGATATCTTCACCGTCGGCGCCGGCTACCTCGACATCCAGGATGGGATGGAGAACACCGATCTGGCGCCTTCTACCGTGGGCGCCGCGAATTCGCCGACGGCGGCCGTAGATGCCTCGGGCAATGTCTATCTCGTGACCGGTTCTTCTGTGATGTGGGGCAGTTCGGTCCTTTGGGGAACCCAGGTGGTTTGGGGCACGTCGGTCTTAAATACGAATACATCCGGAGAATCGGTGCTATGGGGCTCTTCTGTGGTTTGGGGAACAAGCTCCGACACCGGTTACAGCGTACTTTGGGGAGCTTCAGCGGCGTCGGCCTCGTCCGTACTTTGGGGTGCGTCCTCGCAATCGGAAGCTACCTCCGTGCAGATCTTGGGTGAACAATAGCTTTTATCGACAGGGAGAACTGGCCTAACCTCTGCCCAAAGTCCCCGGGCCAGTTCTCTCCCTGATCTCCAGTCGATCCTTGACTGCGTTTTGCCAACACTGTCCAAGCCCGCGGGGTTCGAGTGCTGGCAGCAACGCCCCAGGCTCGCGTCGTCTCGAGCTCAATCGCGGCCTAGTCACATGCGTGCCTACCGCTTGCTCACCTCCAATTGCAACGGTGGCGCCGCCGAGCTTACGTCAGGGTCGTAATATTCATACACGCGCGACTGGAACGTATGGGCGCGAATGGGATACTTGGCGTGCAAGCGGAACCGCAGCACGACTGTGTCTCCGGCGGCAATCGAATCAAAGTAGAGGATGGCCTGCGTCGCGGTCAGGTTGAATTTCTCCAGGCGTCCGCTCTTCAGCCCTGCGGTTTTTTCCACGTAAGCCTGCAGGTCCTCGCTCAGCAGATCAAAGCCTGGAGGAATGCCCAGGTCCACCATGACCATGTTCGCGGACTTGGTCAGGTTGTTCTTGATGGTCGCGGTCGCCGTTGCGATATCGTCTTGGAAAAGGTGCGTGCGATCATACGCTACGTCGATGGACAAAGCTTCGTTTTCCGGTTTCAGGCTCCACGGCACGAAGTAGCGGCCTACCACCTGGTACGCGAGACCACCCTGGCCATCGAACCGAAGCTCCACGGTGTTGCTGCTCTTGGAATCCACCCCCTTGAATACGAACTGGTGAAGCAGATCGTTGTTGTCTGGAGTAAGTACGAGTTTTTCGACAGGCGCGCCGTTGAGTAACACTTCGACCGTGCCGCGAACGTCGGCCGCGCCCTTCTCGGTTGCCAACAACAATGCGCGCAGAGCCATGATCGTGGCCTGCGTTGTGCCCCAGGTTCCGGAAGCGTCCTTCTTCGAGGCGAGATAGCTGAGGGCTTTGCGAGCGACGCCGGAGGCTTGTCCCCATTTGAGCAGCGCCTGCACAGCGAGACCCGTGGTCTCGACGCTCGCGCTCGTGCCGGTGGCGTAGACGCTGGTTTCTTCCGCGGTCCACCAGGCTTGGTCGCCTTTTTCGGTGCGTGCGTCCAGCAACTGCTCCATCACCTCGCGGGTGAAGTCGCGGTCCCTGCCGTAGTCGGTAGCGAAATTGGCAAGAACGGCGAGCGTGTACGTGTCCAGCTTGGCGCTCATATGCTTTTCAATGAACTGGCGCGCATTCTCCACCACAGGTCCCTGATAGCCCGTGTTCTTGAGCGACCACGCGATGTATGCGGTGATGCGGAGTTCGTCCTTGTTGTAGCGATTGGTCGCGCCTTCGTTGATGAATTGCGTATCCGGCCGCCAGCTACCGTCCGGCTGCTGTTGCGCGGCGAGCCATTGCTGCGTGCGGGCGATCAGCTTCGGATCTACGTCATAGACTTGCGACATGTCGTAGAACTCCATCAGCCCGTAAGCTGTCAGAATCTTGTTCGCCGGTGCGTTGCCGAACCAGGAAAAGCCGCCGCCGGGAACTTCAAAAGTGAGCAGGCGCTGGTAGCCGTTTGCGATGTAGCCTTCGGCCTTGGCGTGCACTTCGGGCGTGAGCTTGTGGGTGCGTTTCATGTAGTCGAGCGCCAGAACATTGGGGTAAGTGCTGGAAGAGGTTTGCTCGAAGCAGCCGTAGGGCATGCGCAGCAGGCTGTCCATGCCTTCGATGACCTGGCTGAGAGGTCCGGGATAAAGACGGACGAAGACTTGGCTGGCATCGGGAATGGAGTCCGCCGGGAAATTCAGTTCGTGGTGCACTTCGTTTTCAAGGCGGCCGTTGAAGACCAGATTCTGCTCAGGTCCGTTGGGAACCACTTCGATTTCGCGCACTACGATGTCGGCGCGGTTGGTCTCGCCGTGCATCTGCGCCGACAAAGTCAGCTTGAACTTTCCGATGCGGCGAGCTTCGAGGGTAAACTGCGATCCGGTGATGTGGTTGGAATCGACACTGACGGACTTCTCTCCGACATCATCCACGAGGGAGTACCACTCGTCAGGTTGAAGCTTCAGATTCACGTCACCGTGCGTTGCGGAGTAGTTGTAAACAGCGACCGGAATGGAGACGCGGTCTCCCTGCGTAAGGGTGACCGGAAGATCGAGATCGACGAAGAAATCCTGAAAGACCTTGAGGCTCGAGGTCGAGCTTCCGAGCGCGCCGTGCGTGGTTGAGGCCAGCATAGCCATGCGCCACGTGGTGATGGAGTCGGCGACCGGGATCACAACGCTGGCGCGACCTTCGGCGTCGGTGATGATTTCAGGGTTAATGTAGAGTGCTTCCGGGAAATACGAGCGAACTTGCGCGGCGGGTGCGCTGGAATCTTTTTTGTCGTTTGCAACAAGAACCGCCATGCTCCTGCTAGCGGTCGGCAGTTCGGCCTCACGCAGGCGCATGGGTGCTGCATTGGCCGCCATATTTACCATCGGCGCTCTAACAACGCCGCCAATGACGCCTCCCATTTGGCCGGCGCCCACACCACCGGCAACGCCTCCGCCAACGCCGACGCCGAACGCAGCCCCATTCATTACAACGACCTCGACCGCCTCGTTGACCGCGCCCACAGACAACGCTGCGGTCAAGACAGCCCGATCTTGCGCGTCGACCGTAACTTTCTGTGAAACGCTGCGGAATCCGGGCGCAGAAATCTCGACTTCATAACTTCCCGGAGGCAACGCCGCGAAACTGAATTTGCCGATCGCATCAAGGTGCGTCGTGCGGATCTTTCCCGTCGATGTTTCCCGCGCGTTGACGGTCGCCGACACTACCACAGCTCCCGACACGTCGGTGACCGCGCCAGCAATCTCCGCCAGACCGTTGAAGGGGCCGCGATCATGCTCAATGGTAAGAGCGATTGTGCCCGACTCGGAGCGGCTGGCCACGCTTCCGGTGTGAACTTCCAGATACGCTGCCATGTCATCGGCGGTATTGAATTGTTGATCTGGACCGGCGCTGCGAACGATATACATCTTCTTTCGCGCCCACGCGACCGGTTCAAGGCGAAGCTCGGTGCCCCAGGGATCGCGAAGATCAGTTCCGCCGGCTTTCGCGACCCTCGCGAAAACCTTGGCGAGGTCGCCTCCTTCGGGGTTCTGCTGGTAGGCACGATTCAGATCTTCTGCCAACTGGTGAACCTGCGCCTGAAAGCGGGACTGGTAGCGGGCGGCGTACTCGGCGTATTTCGTCATCGGCACAGTTCGTCCGAATTCTGTTTCGAAGTGATTGGAATTGACTAGTTCGGTCGCAGAGAACAGCGCCCGAGCCGCGCGGTTCTTTTGCTCAATTTGTGACTCCTCCATCGGCTCGACGACATCCGGCATGCCGATGGAATGAATCTCATAGCGCGGCTTCATAACCTCCTGTTCCAGATAGAAGAAGACCTTGGCGAAGCCGGGCTGCTTCTCGGCCAGCGCGAAGACGGCCTCATCCACGACTTGCAGTCCGAGCGCGGCCTGCACACCCTGGCCGTGAGAATTGGTTACGCGAAAGCGGATGCGAGCCTCGCCGCCCGGTTTGTATTCGCTGGCATCAGACGTGGTTTCGATTTTGAGTTCCTCCGCGGGCTGCACGAACACCAGCCGGTGATCGCCGACGGGACGGGCATCGCGCCCGAAAAGATAGGCGTTGAAATTCAGCGTTCCGGCCATCTGTGGCGTGGCGGTCAGCGTGAGTTCGGCGTGGCCGTCCTCGAGATCAATATCGCGAGTCAGGATGGTCTGGCCTTCCTTTACCACGTCAACATAGGCCGTGCCTTTGTTCTTGGTAGAGAACACTCTGAGTTGAATGCGCTCGCCGGCGCGATAGACGGCGCGCTCCGTGCGCAGGAGAATCTGATCCTCCCCGGTGCGCGATTGCAGTTGCAGCGTACTGTTAGCGACGTTGCCTTCGCTGTCGTGAGCCTCGATCTCGAGGGTCTCGGCTTTGTCGCCGGGGTTGATGCGAAATTCGGCGACTCCACCTTCGTCGGTGGACACGTGCTGCTCCGAACTTCCGGAAGCATGCACCTTGAGTTCAGCGCGAGCCGGAGTTCCATCTGGATAGGAGGTGAGAATGAAGACCTCGTTCTCCAGGCTCGGAATCAAAGTGCCGCCTTCAGGCACAGCCGCAATCAGCAGGGGCGCCTCGGTGACGGTGATCGGTTCTCCGCGAGTTTCGGCGTGGCCGGCGGAGTCTTTCACCGTGGCTTCCACCAGAACGCGGGCCACTCCCTGGTTCAGAGGACGACCGGCGAAGTATTCGGGCAGCCGAAGATCGAAGTGATAAGCGCCATCCTGATCGGTTTTGCCCTGCACCGAGCCGACTTCAAACACGGCAACATCCATGGAGGAAGCTTTGACGGTCACTTCACCGCCATCCACTGGCTTGCCAAAGAAGTAATTCGCCTGGACAGTGCCGGTCACGTGGTCGCCGGGACGATAACCGTGCCTTGCCTTGTTGCCGTTCCCGGCAAAATCGATTGCCACTTTGAACTTGGGCAGAACATATCGTTCGACGTTGAGAGCTAGTTCGGCGGTGCTGGAGGGCGATTCCGGATCTCCCATCGACGCACGGAGGTGATACGTCCCAAGATTCACTTCATCGGCGAGCGCGAATTCCGCCGAACAAACGCCGAATTTGTCGGTTTCCGTCGCTTTCTTGAACACTTTATTGCCGCGAGAGTCTTCCACTTCAAAAGTGAACTTGCGGCCTGCGGCCGCTTCGTGATTGGCCCGATCGAGGACCAAGGCGCGCGCGTGAATCGTCTGTCCCGGCTGGTAGATCGGCTTTTCCGTTGTGAGGAGAATCGAGGCCTTGTCTTCTAACTTCACCTGCTGGGTGAATTCCGTGGATCCGATCTCGGTGTCGACAACGTAGTGCAGTTGATAAGTGCCAACCAGATTGGAAGGAAAGCTGAACTGCGCTTCTGTGGTTCCGCGATGATTCAAACGTCCGGCATATAGAAGCCGGTTTTTCTGATCGGGGCTTAGTAACTCGATGTGCACCGAACCTGAGCCGGTGATGATTTCGTCGTGCGAATCGGTCACGATGACCCGAACCGCCGCTTGTCCGCCGCTCAAGTAGGACTGCTGGCCCAGAATGTGGACCACCGGCGTGCGAAGAATTTGAGATATGGATTCCGTACCTTCCAGCGCTTTTTCCTTTGTATCGGCATAGTCAAAGCGATAGCGGACGCGGTGCCAGACCAGATCATCAAGGGCCAGCGGGTGGTCGAGCTTGATGTCCTCACGCCACGATCTTTTCTTGGCGCCAATCTCCGCTTCGTGCTGCGAGCGGCCGATGACCTTGTCCTCAGGATCGAGGACTTCGATCGTGAGCTGACCCGCTCCGGGATGAGCATCCCGGTAGGGAATCGTGACATGCAGCGTGCCTCGCGAATAGGTCGCGACCGCTTCCGATGCGCCGCTAACGGTCTGAAACGGTTGCACAATCAGTATCGCTACGAAAGCTACGGCAACAAACAAAGCACAAAATCTCGCCGGATTACTGAGTCCGAAATGGCCGTCCATGTGATCTCCGAAGAATTCCAGGCGCGCCACGGCTGCTGTTGGGCGCTTAGATAAGGAACGCTTTGCCCCTTCCGTCTTGCACGAGATGGAACGAAGCGTCATCTCTACCTAGATCCATAGACACCGCCGGGGGCGACTTGTCACGCCGAATAGCCCGGGCTAAAAGCACAAGAGAGCGAGGATTCTGGGGTGGCTGCACAACCTCTTTCCAGAAAAAGGAGGAAAGGAAGGGCAAGTCGATCAATCCTTTTCCACGTCGAGGACTCGGTGGGCGCGGACCGCCCACGGGGCGGTTTTCTGTGGCGCGACTTGAAAAAAATCCGCACGCCGCGCCCTACTCTGGTGATTTTCTTCTGCAATGGTGCGCACAAAGTTTGAACAAGTGAACAAGTTTGAGGATCAACGCGGGATCAGACATAGCTAGCTGTCGTTCCTACAACTGCGGGCTCTTGGCCCCCGGCTCTTTCAGGTCTTTCAACTTGCTCGCACTTCTCACGATCAGAACTGTGAATCGGCCCGCTCCATGATAGCGCTGTCGCCTTTCAGTCTTGCATGTCCGCTGCGCGTTGCGAGGTAAAGGCCGTAAAGTAGTGGTTCCCGCTCGACACCCAAGAAAGAGCTTGGATTCTCGCTGCAGATGGAGTATCTTAGCCGACATCACTTTTGTGGGGTGGTTGGGTCTCACATAGGGAATACCCGAATGCGCGAAAGTCCCTCCCCGTGAGCGCTAGGTTCCCGGTCAAGTGAAGTCTCGCCAGCTCCGGAGGGTTCCAGCCGTGAAAGCTTCTGTCCGTTTTCTCGTCCTATTGGTTCTGTCGGTCCTCAGGGGCAATCTGTGCGCGGGCAGTGGTGAGCCGCTGCCGTCCGATCCTGGAAAGCTCGACGCTGCGGCTACCGCGGCAAAAGAGGAAGCGGCGTCCGCATCCTCGCAGTTCGTAATTCCCGGTCCGCGGCGGTCGTTCTTGCGCATGGCGGCGATCAGCCAGAAGGTTACGCCGGAAGAGGTCCTACCGTTGCTGAGCCAGAATGTGTTCATGGAAGGGTATAAGGACTCCCGACCAACCGAGTACTTGATCCTGCTCCGGCGGTACGTCGTGCAAGCCAGGGAGTTGGCGTCTCTCGCGGCGCAGACTGACATGGTTCTACGCGTCTCGGGCTGTAACGATGCAGGTCCCCTTCTGCGCATCCTTGGTTATCGAATCCGGCCAAGTTGCGGCGAGCCAGACACGACACTGCTGACAGACGATGCGGAAAGAGCTTTTCTGGCGATCGACTCCGGGTTCCCCCTCCCCGCTCTGGAGCAAGCCTTGCAAGGAGGGAAGCCCTTTGAGTATCCCTATTCTTCCGAGGCCGTGCCCGTTCAGTTCGCGGAAAGCGACTGGACTCAGTTGAGCAAGAAGAACTTTAAAGAAAACAGCCGAGACCTGCTCGAAACAATCTTGTACGACCCCTCCGTCGCACGGCTGTATTGGGCTCTTTCGCGGCTCGACCCGGAAACAAGCGCATCTTTAGTGCAGACTGTTGGCCTGCAAAAGCTTCTGCCCTACGCTGCCGTCTTGGATTTTTATGGGCGGGAACTGTGCATCAGCGGCGGCAGTGTTGTGACCCCAGGGGGACCGCAAGCCGTCGCCGCGTGGAGCGAACTGGTTGGCGCCAACCCCGCGTCACCCGCCCGTTTTGTAACGAAACTGCTGGCCAGGGACAAGGGCTGGCTGGCCGCGTATTTTGATGTCCTTTCCCGGGCTGGGGCCAAACAGCAGGCCTATTTTACCGACGCACATCGGCTCAAGTTCTTTTACGACGGGCTGCGCGCTCCGGATTCATCCGCTCCCGCCACACGAGGTACGTTCAGACCAGCCGCTTGGTTGCTGCTGCTGGCGACCCGACTTCAGTTCGACGAATCCGGGGAACCACTTGTGCCAGGGAGTCTGGAGGAGTGGAACGATCTTCTGTTTCATGGAAGTGACTCGAGGCTTGTGCGGAAGTGGGGCCGCCAGAAAGAGGAACTCACGGATGCGGATCACCTGATCAGGATCATGTTCGTGCTGTCCCGGGCGCCCGGCGAGAATACGCCGTTGCAGACTTATCTGGCGCTCAGCGAACTGGATTCGAGACGCCCCGCAGAGCGCCGGCTGGCGCCCGCGACAATCCGTCTACTGGCGCGCAGGTTCGAGGATTTCAGCGCACAATACCGGATTTTTTCCGAATTTCCGGAACTGAGCGATCAATCCATCACACGCTTCCTGCAGGTAGCTCGCGGATTGGACAACCTTCCCAGTTCAGATCGTGGGAATGCGTTCGGCATTTTCCAGGCAGTTGTCGGTATCTGGCAGATTCTGGCGCGGCAAGGCCAGATTTCGAACCGCGAGCTGAACGACTCCTGGCAGCAAGTCATCGAGCCCTTCGCCAAGATTGGGTCCGCTGCCCAGCTGTATGATGCCGGCCGAGCTTCTCTGGGCGAGTTATTCCGATTTGCAACTGGGAAGCCGGATGTGTCGCAGGACAAGATTATCGAATTGCTGGCTGGACCTGCGCAAACGAGTCGGGCAGGAAGCCAGATGCAGCGAGAAAGTGCCGCCCGCATACGCTCTGTGCTCGATGACCAGCGCCTGGTCTCGCTCGACACTCTGCTAACAGTGGGCAGCGCGCTGAAAGAAAAGGCGCAGGGCAAAGAACCCGAAGAGTATGTAGTGTTGTTGGCCGCGCAGACTCGAGAGTTTCAGATGCCCCGGCCCATCTTCAGCATGGGGGAGCGAGAGGAATGGGCGACAGGAATCTACAACAATCACCACACCGACTTGCAAATGAAAACCGATCTGCCGAGGCTTCTCAAATCGGCTACCGCGTCGCCCAGGCAACTCGAAGAAGCACGCGGCCAGCTCGCCTCTTTCCTGCGCGACACTCTCGTCGGTCTTAACTATGCATATTACGAGCCACCGGGTGCGCAGGCTCTGCATAACAATCCGCTGCTGGTTCGCTCGCACGATTTTACCGGAGAGACGGTGGCAGGCGTGAAAAACCTCTGGCAGGAGCCGGAAGTCTTTGGAGAAGGTTCACCCGCCGGCGGAGGCGCGCATTTCGTCGGATCGCTGGCGGATCTCCCCTACGCTTTGGCGGCCCTGGAACAGGATTTCATTTCTCCCGATAGTGTTCAGGCTCTCATCTGGAGGGAATTGACTCCGCAGCTCTTGGCCAGCGCGGTCCTGCCGCGCTGGTGGGATGTCAGCCCGGCGGAGTTGCACGCCATCGCTCTTCATCAACGAACCGGAGAAGAGCTCCTGACTGCAGCCGCGAAGGATGAAGAGCTTCGGGGCCAAGTACTAGCCATTCTGTCGGAACGTCTCCTGCCACGGCAGTCCAGACAAGTTGAGCAAGCCCTGCGCGCAGGACGCATATCGGAAGTTTTCCTTCAGATGATGCCCGCGGACACCTTCTATCTGGCGGCGGAATACCGCGAAAGGTACCCCGAACGACTCAGCGAGGTGGGAACGGCCACTCAGGAATTGCAGGAGCTGTTCAAGCAGTACCCGGAACTAGTCAATTGGAGGCGCTTGTCGCATGATTTCGGCATTCCGCACCCCAATTTGGCTCAGAACTCTGGCCCGGAACTGCTGAACATGCCGCCCTTGCCGCCGTTCTCCGGGACCGGCAGCCGTTTCCTGGCCGAATCCTGGGACTCGCCCAATCTGTACTGGGCTCGCTTAGCCGACGAGGGAGGGTATTCGCCGGTGATGCTGAATCATCTGGTGCCCGAACTTACACGGACGATGGTGGAAAAAATTTTCGCGACAGATTTTGAGGATTGGCCAGAGCTCCTTCGCGCGATGCATGAAACAGGCGCGGATTTCCGCGAGGGCAAAGTGGACTCGCCGGCAAGCATGCGCGCTGACCGGAATTAGAGATGGCTGTTCCAGATTGACCGATAATACAAGCGGTCCCATCAGACCGCAGAACAGGAAGTTAGGAACATGGTAGCGAAACGGTGGTTGCTCGTTGCAGCTTCTATCGCTTTCATCGTCGCAGCAGAAACCGGCGTCCCCGCTCAAAGCGCTCCGGACATTCACGTCGTGGTCAATATGGTGCAGCTTAACGTCGCCGTAACCGACAAGCAGGGTAACTACATCACCGGCCTCACACCCAAAGATTTTGCCATCAGCGAGGACGGGATCTTAGAGACGCCGGCCACTTTCGCGGAAGGCAATGAACCGGCACGCAATCTGGTCGTGCCAGCGGAGAAGGATACGGCGAAGGAGCTGATGGTGCAAGCCGCTGAGCGCTCCCCCGAGACCTTCCACAGTGCCATTGCCGGGGCCAATGTGTTCGTTCTGTTCGACACGAGTGACTACATGTACCGGGGTTTTGTTTTCGCGCAGGATGCGATCAGCGATTTCATACGCTCGCTAAGCAGCGCAGACAAAATCGCGTTTTACTCATATAGCCGGGATCTTTCGCGCGCGACTCCGCTCACCGCAGACCGGTCGCAGGTGTTGCGGGCGGTGCGCTCCACCGTGGCGGGCGACGAGGCGGCCCTCTACAACTGCCTTCTACTTACATTGAAAGACGCAAATCAGAATACGGGCAGGAAAGTGATAGTGGTCTTTTCCAACGGGCCGGACAACTCCAGTGTTGTACCGCCGGAGGACGTCGCCGAATTTGCCCAATCCGCCGGCGTACCCGTTTACATGGTCAGTACACAGGAAGCCAGGCTGGAGCCGGTGTCCACAGCGGTTTTCGAGCGCATGACAGCCGCCACCGGGGGCAAAGCCTACTTCGCCAAGAACTGGAGAGCCGAACGGCAAGCCTTCGCCTCCATTCGCGATGACTTGGAGCACCTCTACTCTGTGAGCTACTATCCCAAACCGAACTCCAACAATGGTTGGCGTACCATCACTGTAAAACTCGTGGGCGAGCGGCTCAAGAACTACAGGGTACGTACGCGCAGCGGATACCGTCCGCAGCCCTCTCGGTTTTCCGGTGGGAGCAAGGCCTTCTTGTCCGACTCTTCATCGGGATTGACGCAGGACCGTCCCACAAGACAAGTACCCTGAAGAGAAGATGGCCTGATTCCAGCGAATCCTACGTCGGTAGACAACTTGGTCCTATCGGCTCGAAAGACTTATAAGTCAGTACGAACTCCTGATGCCCGAGGCTTTCCGAGCAAGTCTCGATTCCGGCAGCGACTTCGAGCACCTTACTGTAGATTTCTCTCCCGACCTCATCCACAGTGGCTTCGAGTCGCAGAATCCTTCCGGCGTTGACGTCCATGTCGTCTTGCATCCGCTCGTAAGTTTCCGGGTTCGCACATACTTTGATTACAGGCGAAATCGCGGATCCGACGACGGAGCCACGGCCCGTCGTGAACAGGATCAGATGAGAACCACAGGCGATGAGTTCGGCGATTTCTGCGTTGTCATTGATATTGGGAAAACCGAAGCGTGGCTCTCCGTCAGGCACGACGTCCAACAAGTACAACCCACCCTTGCCGGGTACGTCCCCCGGCTTAATGAGCCCCGAGATTGGGGAGTCGCCGCTCTTACAGTACGCACCAATCGATTTCTCTTCAATCGTGGTCAACCCACCGTCGGCGTTTCCGGGAGCAAAACTGGCATGGCCCATCTTCTTGTAATAATGGGCCGCCTTTTCAATGGACTTCCTTAATTCCTCACCAAGTTGGCTAGTGACCGCCCGCGCCGACATAGCGTTCTCTAATCCGATCATCTCGCCGGTTTCTTCGAAGATGGTGGCCGCGCCTTGGGCCACTAGCATGTCGAAGGCGCGTCCGACCGCGGGATTCGCTGAAATACCACTGGTCGCATCTGAGCCGCCGCATATGGTTCCGACCACAAGATCGCTCAGGCGCAACGGCACTCGCGGCAGGTTAGCAATCTGCTTCAAAGCGTGTTCGACCCAGGTCTTGCCGGCGTCGATAGACTTTCTTGTTCCTCCGGCCTGTTGGATCACAACCGTGTCGACTGGCCTGCCAGTTTTGGCGATATTCTCCGCAAGGCGATGACGATTGAAACTCTCGCAGCCGAGGGACAACAACAGCGCACCGCCGACGTTGGGATGTGTGCAGAGCGCGTTCATCATCCGGTCCGCATAGGCATTTGGATAACACCCTCCAAAACCAATCAGGTGGACGGGCTGGCCTTTGAAGGCGGCCACAATTTCGCGGGCAACATGATGTGCGCACTCGACCAGATACGCAACCACAAGGCAATTGCGAATGCCCTTCCTCCCGTCGCTCCGGAGATAACCGGTCTGTCCACCGACTTCACTTAACGAAGACATGATCCTTATCCAATGTGTACGTCGGTATATAGTCGCTTTTCAAGTTATGCAGATGAATATGAGCACCTGCGGGAATCGGCTCTTTTGCGGAGCCAATCGCAATGCCGCACTTTACGACTTTTTCGCCGGCCCGAATGAGACGGGCCGCGACTTTGTGGCCGATTGCAATGTTCTCTGTGAACACGACTTCGTGGCCGTCGATCAGACCATGATCTCCAGGCTTGAGAGGAGTCACGACGATACAAACGTTGTCGTCGCGGTGGATGCGCAAAAGCTTGCGTGACTTATCCTCTGTTGGCATGAGAGTCTTAAGTACTAGAGATACCCCTCGACTGAGCAAAGCCATCAAGTTACCTGTGTTCGTTGTAACTGGTCTTTGAACTTTGTTGCGTCGCGATACTTTACCGTCTGCAAGTGCTCGCAATAGAGGACCAGTTCCCCTGGCGTCTTAAATATCTCATAAGAAACTCTGACCATGCCCATTTCAGGGTAGCGCGGCCACTTTTCCAGTTGCGTACGAATGGTGTAAATGGTGTCCCCTACGAAAACCGGCTTAATAAAGCGCAACTTGTCGTAGCCGTAGCTGAAGGTGTGAATGTTATTGTGGGCCATAAGGCCCAATCCCAAGCTGAAGACCATTGCACCGGCCACTAGACGTTTCCCGAAAACTCCTTCTTCCTTTGCGAAAACGTCATCCGCCACGTAGGGGTGCATATCGAGAACGATCGCATTGAACAACATGCTTTCCCCTTCGGAAATTGTGCGGCGAATGGAACGGGCTCGCTTGCCGATCTCAAAGTCCTCATACAGCCAATCCTCAGCATTCCAGATCGGAATTTCTTTGTGCTTGGCGGGATCAGGATTAGGATTTTTCAACGAAACCCTCCCTTCGTCATGCTATCTGTCTTGCTGATGAACGCTGCTTCGCGTAGTTCTCGTTGAGTCTCTGCACCAGCGCGGCGTCGCTCAACTCGCCGCGCAAACAACGACTAATTTCGATTCCTGCCGCTTCAAAGAAACGGACAAATCCGTCAAAGCGGGGCCGCACGTAGGCCGCCTCCAAGGTTTGAAGTGTAGCAATGAAGAAATCGTCAGAAGCTTTGTTGGTCGAAGCATCTCGCCAGGCGGCAAGGCTGGCTGGTTGCCCTCCCTCACGGAAATAGGTTCCGCGCTGATGTTCTGGACTAACGAGCCACTTCGCATAAGCGATGGCCACCGGTTGGTTCCGGCTGAATGTGCTGACCGCGACGCCCGTTCCTCCCAGCATGGTGCCCCCACAGCCGTTCCGGCCGGCAGCAGGAGCATTGACGAACTTCAGCCTTACCGGGCGCTCAACTCGCGAGTAGTTGGAGTACCCGAAGCCATATGGGCAGTAGACGGCGTCCGAGCTTTCACTCATAAAATCGTAGACCTGGATCGGATTCCATTGGACCGACTTCGGATGAGCCAGTGCAATGAGGGCGTGAAGACGGTCGAGGACCTCGCCCGCAACGGATTCACTTACAAAGAAGTCCCGTTCCTCCGGGATGGGCGAACCAAGGCTTGCACTCAGAGTGAAGAAGAGGCTGATCGCGTCGGTGGGACACGCGGGCACAACGATGTACTTCCCGGCGGTACGCGCTTTCCTTGCTAGCTCCAAAACCGAGTCGAGCGTGTCAGGCACGGTGGCAGAGAGCGAGAATAGAAGGTCGGGCCGATAGGACGCGATTTGCGTCGCAGCGTCGATGGGGAAAGCCCACAGTCCTCCGGCGTGCCAGTAAGATTGCCAGGAAGGGCCGACGGAATCTGCGGCAAATCGATTTCGTTCAGCGTCGCTAATGGAATGCGCCAGATCGACTAGAACCCCATGAGCTGCGGCGAATCCAACGAATGGGTGATCCACTATGAGCAGATCATAGCGATCTACATATTGTTCGATCGGAGCTTCCCCAAATTCCCTCAAGGTTCTCCGGTCCCAATGTATCTTGATTCCGGGATGTTGCTTTTCGTATTCGGGAACGCCGCCGATCAAAGGAGCATATCCGCGAGGATGGTCCCAGGTAAGCCCTTTCAGAATGATTTCCACTCGCTCCTCCGCGCTTCAAAATAGCCACTGCTGGGAATCAAGCGGCTGGACGTTTCTCCGCCAGTAAAATGTGTTCGCAATAGAGGACCACTTCATCCCGCTGGTTCAATACTTCACAAGCTTCGACGACGCGACCTAGCCCTTTTCGCTTCGGGTCTTCCTGTTTTTCCTTGACCGTGACACGGGTCCGCAGTGTGTCTCCAATGAAAACTGGCTTCGGAAAACGTAACTTGTCGTAACCGTAGGTAAAAGCGACAGGATTGATCTGGCTTGCTGTAAGACCGATTCCGATGGCGAAGGTCATGGTGCCATGGGCTATACGCTGACCAAAGGAGGTTTGTCGAGCGAACTCCACATCTACGTGGTGCGGAAAGAAGTCGCCGGTATGGCCGGCATGAATGACCACGTCGGTCTCGGTGATGGTTCGCCCGGAGGTCACGCGCTGGGCGCCGATAACATAGTCTTCAAAGTACTCAGTTCGAATCATAATTTCACCGTCACGGGAGGACGTTTCAGCCTCTTTCCCCCGATGGCCTGAGAGCGGGCGTATTTCGATTGATCTTACTCCAGAAGATGCGAGGAAAGTGGCACTGGCCAAGAAAGGCGCCCGCAGCTTGGGCTCAGAGTTCCTGCCCAAGATATTTTGCGTGCGATCGCGAAGGGAATCCTACTGACTAAGGAGCACGGAGGCCGCAGCAAAGCATGTCTCGCGGCCCCCCCGGTTCGATCGCGGGAGCTTCACCGAGCCTTCAGTTCGGCAACATCCACACGGGTGTGGGCGCGCAGCACGGCGGTGCGTGCCACTTCGTCCAGTTGCTCATCGGTGAGCATAGAACCCCGCACCGCCCGAACTAACAAGCGGGAGAAGACCGTGTCGTTCCACTTGCTTAGGGTGATGACGGCATCATGACCGGACCCATAGACCTGCTCCAGGTAGTTCCGATTTCCGCCGATCGTCACCAGCAGGTTAAGATGTACGGCCACAGGCCGGGTCGAATTGACCTCTCGCGTCAACCCGTGCACGATCTCGGCAAAAATACGCGCGGCGGTCGAAGCCGGGAAATTCGAGCTGTCCGCGCCCTCGACTGTCAGCGAGAGAATTTGATTGGGGTAATCCGCAACGATCGGCACTGAGAGCTGGGCCGGAAGGTTCTCCGGCTTTGCTGTCTCGGTACGTTCTGCTTGGGTCACCGCATTGAGAGAGCGAGTGGTCGCTGGAATCTGCCCAATTGAGAAAGTGGAAAACCCTATGAGGACGAGCAAACCAACCAAGAATAAAGATTTCATACACACTTCCAAGAATTACCGTAATGTTGTTATTCTGTCGCACCCTCAGGACTGGTCGCCGCACGTCGCGTCACACTACTAAGTGACCGCCGTCACTAGGCTTCACGTGAAAAAGGACAAGAGGGTGAGCGTTGCCGGCGAAAGGTGCGCGAACCTCATGCGGCACACAGACATCCGGATTTGTTCCCAAAACGGCCAACGAACATCGTTATGGGAATTGAGGGGCGGATTTCTGCACGAATGGTCGGGGTCAGGAAACGAACTCGGCCGCCGGGACGAGATTCGTCCCGAAAACTCATTTCTCCGACGCGCGCATCAACACGACATCCGATTCGAGATGTCCGCGGATCAGCGCGAGCTGCTGGAACTCCGTCACCAGCCATGAAGCCCCAGCCGCGTGGAGCGTTGAAAACTAGTCGGGCGTCCAACGCGGGTTAATCTGCCTTATCGGGCTCCCACCATCGTGACGCGCCGTTGTACGTACAAATATGCGGTAGAAAATTTTTCAAAGCAAATGGCAAGAAACGGCACACCCGCCGCTAGGGCGGGTGCAAGTGCTTTGGTTGTAGCAGCCGGACCTGTAAGCCGAATTTAGCGGCCCGCGCTGCAAATACGTAACTTATTGAATCGAAGAGAGCGCGAAGTGTCAATCCTGTCAGCTTTGGCAGCATCGGCAGGTTTTACGTCACAC